>Ga0315552_1000346_pt1 | contig 28606 bp, 26 predicted proteins | sample SalMarSW160170MG_2_FD_203102 | JGI IMG/M metagenome (GOLD analysis project Ga0315552, IMG submission 203102) | Salt marsh sediment microbial communities from the Plum Island Ecosystem LTER, Massachusetts, United States - Salt Marsh Sediment SW1601-70 ...
GGCTAATTTTTCTTAAGTAGTTTGTTTGCTGTTTCTTTTACTGTTTGGTAGATTTCTTTTACCGGCAATCCGGTTTTCTTAGCAAGTTTTTCACAGGATTCGAATTCGGGAGAAATATTTACCAATTTGCCCTTTGAAAAAGCAAGTTTTACTTCTGCTTCACCATATTTGGTTTTTATTTTTTTTGTCTTTCTGTTTAATTTTCTTCTTTCGATGGAAAAGATTCGAATGCCAATTGTGGTTGTCTCGTGGAAAAGTATGTCCGTTAAGGCATCGACATTTTTTCTGTCGCAGAGTATCGATAATTTAAATCCGGGGCGTCCTTTTTTCATCTGAATCGGCGTTATGAAAACGTCAAGTGCTCCAACTCTTAGAAGTTTTTTCTCGACTGAAGGAAAGAACTCGGGGTTCATATCGTCAATATTTGTTTCGATTAATACTTCATTTTCCGGATATTTTTTTACTTCAGTTCCTAATAGTGCTCTTAAGAAATTAGGATTTTCCTTAAATTTCTTTGAACCGAAACCTATACCAATATTTTGTATCTTCATTTCGGGCATTGCAAATGAATGGGCAAAATGTTTTATGAATAGTGCTCCGGTAGGAGTTACCAGTTCACTATTAATTCCCGTAGAATAGATGGGAGCCTGAAATCTTTTGAGGAGTTCAGTGGTTGCCGGAACAGGGAGAGGCACCATGCCGTGTTCTATTTCTGCTACGCCCGTTCCAACGTTTATTGCGGAGAAATATATTTTATTTACGTCTAAGAGCGCAACAGCGATTACGGCTCCAAGGATATCAGCTATTGAATCTATAGCTCCAAGCTCGTGGAAATGTATTTCTTCTTTCGATACTCCGTGGATTTTAGCTTCGACTTCTGCAAGTTCTTCGAACATTTTTTTACTTTTTTCTATAATGTCTTTATCGAGTTTAGAGCCTTCCAGTAGCTTTCTAATGTCTTTTAAATGTCTTTCTTCTTTCTCTTTTTTTGATACTTCTACTTTAAATCTTTTTCCGGTGAAATTGCCTCTTTTTTCGTTCCAAATTTTTATTTTCGCGTTGGGAGGCAGAATTTTTGATATCTTAGTTTTAAATTTTTTCTCGTCCACACCTGCGTCAAGAAGAGCTCCGATGAACATATCACCGCTTATTCCTGAGAAACAATCTATATATAGAATTTTTTTACCTCCGTTCTTCATTCTGTTTCCTTTTTACGTATCTTTTTTATAACTGCTGCAGCAAAGAAGCCTGCGCTGTAGCCGTCATCTATATTCATAACGCTGATGCCTGGAGCGCATGAGTTTAACATTGTCAATAGGGGGGCTATGCCTTTAAAACTTGCACCGTAGCCAACAGAAGTAGGGACGGCAATTATCGGAGTATCGACAAGCCCTGCGACTACAGAAGGAAGGGCTCCTTCCATTCCGGCGATTACTATCGCAATATCCGATTTTTTCAGTTTATTTCTTATATTAAGTACCCTGTGGATTCCGGAAACTCCCACGTCGAATATTACTTCTACTTCCATACCCATTGATCTTGCCGTTATTTCGCTCTCTCTTGCTACGGGTATATCCGAAGTTCCGGCGGTGATTATTGTTACCTTTCCGATAGTTTTTTTGGGAAATTTACCGATAAAAACGAGGTTTGATTCAGGATAAATTTTCGCTTCCGGGTAAGTTTTTTTTATTTTTTTAAGTGATTTCTCGGGAACTCTTGTAGCTATGATATTAGAATCATTTTTCATTTTTTCTATGATTCGCATTATCTGTGCGGGCGTTTTATTCGTGCAGTAGATAGCTTCAGGCGCGTCCATTCTGAGTTCTCTATGCGAATCGATTTTTGCGAAACCTAAGTCTATGAAAGGTAAATTTTCAAGAACTGTTAATGCTTCTTTTATACTTTTATTTCCTTTTCTAACTTCTTCAAGTAACTTTCTTATTTTATTTTTATCCATTATATATTTGAGAATTATCTATTTTCATATATTTATATCCATACTTCCGCTTCGATAGCCTTCAATGTCAAGAGTTACGTAGTCATACCCGATTTTTTTGAATTCTGCGACTATGCTTTTTCTATGGGATAGGAGTTTGTCGATATCTTTTTCGGGAACTTCTATCCTTGCTATGTTGCCATGATGTCTAACGCGAAACTGTTTGAAAGTTTTGGTCGATAATAGGTTTTCTGCAGTTTCCACTTTTTTTAAATTCTTTTTTGTAAGTCTTGTTCCGTAAGGAAAACGTGTGGCAAGGCATGTGAAAGAAGGTTTGTTCCAACTTGGCAGATTCAGCTTCCTGCTTAATTTTCTTATCTCTTCTTTTGTAAATTCAGCCTCAATTAAAGGACTTTTAACCCTGAGTTCTCTTATCGCTTTAACTCCGGGACGGTACGTTTCTGTATCTTCTATGATAGCTCCTTCGACCACCTGATTTATTCCTTCTCTTTTTGCGATTTTCTTTAAACTTTTGAGTATAATTTTTTTACAGATATAACACCGGTCAGTTGGATTCTTGATTAAGTTGTTTTCGGAAAGTATTGGAATATCAAGGATTTCCCATTTAGCTCCAATATTGTCAACTATACTTTTTGCTTCCGCAATTTTCTTTTCCGGGATAAGTTCCGATTTTACAGTTACGGCAAGTACGTTATCAAACCCAAGAAAATCTACAGCTGCTTTCAAAAGAAAACTACTGTCAGATCCGCCCGAGTAAGCAACTAGGACGGACTTGTAACTCTTTAATATTTTCCTTAATTTTTGAATTTTCTTATTTTTTCCCTCAAAGATTTTTAAAGATTTCAATATTTATCTCCAGAAATAGTTGTAATGATTAATATCTTCATCTTTGAATATATTTTATTAATAGTTATTTGTCAATGCTTTATAGAACAGTGTTATTTTTAGAACGGGAAATCTTCTGTTGTTTCTTTACTTCTTTTGCCTTTTTGCAACTGTGGTTTTTTTGCTTTCTTATGGACAATATTGGTTTCTACAATAATAGCCTTTTCGGGTTGTGCCGGACATACATTCTGGCATGCTCCGCAACCGACACAAGTTGAAGGCTTTGTGGCAGGTATGAACAATAATCCTTTATATGGTATCATTCTTACGGCATTGGTTGGACATATCTCGGCGCAGGCGCCGCAGTTAGTATTATTTTTGTAAACAACACAAAATTCTTCAATGAATTTGACTGTACCTATCTGGATTTTTTTCTTTTCTTCTTTTGTATGAGGCATTATTGCGTTGGTTGGGCACACTTGCAGGCATTGCGTGCACTCGTAAGCGCAATAACCACTGTGAAAATCCATATGAGGAAGAAATATTCCTTTGAATCCGTATTGGAATAAAGAGGGTTGAAGTACATTTGTAGGGCAGTTGTTTACGCACATATAGCATGCAGTACATTTGCTTATGTATTGCTCAAGGCTACTGCTTCCTGGTGGAGTGGGGGGTGGGAGGTAAGTCTTCGTAGGTGTTTTTTTGTTACGGAACAATAAATTTATTCCCGAAAAACTTAAAATGCCAAAAGATGAATAAATAAAGTTTCTTCTCGAGATATTTTGCGTTTTTTCATCCTTCACTTTTTCCGTTTTCAATGATGGTTTGTATTTTATTGCGGAAACCGGACATACATTAAGGCACTTAAAACACCTGATACAGGAAGAATTGTCGACTATTTTATCTTTTGAGTTTATGCATTCTGCTTTGCAAACGGATTCACAAATTCCACAGGATGTACAGCTTGATTTATCTATTTCTATTTTATATAATGATCGGACGGAAGAAATTCCTAAAAAAGTTCCCAGGGGACAGATGGAATTGCAGTAAAGCCTGCCTCTCTTTAAAGACAAATATATTATTAGACCCAAAATTAATATAAAAGGAGTTATAGCTAATATATTGATAGTCGGATAACTCATTATGTAAAGCCGGTATATATCAGCTTTTCTAAGTATTAGTTCACTGCTGTTATTAATAAGAGCTATGAGAGGTTTTATTATGTAGTTTACCAGTCTCCCGAAGAGACTGTACGGATCTAAGTAGCCAATAAGGTAAAGACTTCCTGATATAAGGCTTATAATTGAAAGAATAAGTATTGTCGAGCGTAATGCGGTTAAAGGCTTATGATGTTTAAATTTTGCTCTTTTTTTTACTGTTTTTTTTATTCTTATTAGAATATCTTGAAAACAGCCGAGCGGACAGAAAAAGGAACAGTAAATCCTTCCGAATATTGCCGTTGTTATGAGAAATAAAATAAGTAAAAGTAAAGACAAGATAAAACCTTCATTTAGAAAAGAAATTATTAGCGGAATCATTTGAGATTTGACAGGTATGCTCTTAAGTTTTTCCGGAAAAAATAAAAAGAAAGAAAAAGTTATGGAAATGAAAAATATAACCTCGAGAGTTACTCGTAGAATTTTTAACTTGCCTGCTCTCATTTACAGGTCTATTCTCTTTATATTTACTTCGTTAAGATTGCTATTTCCTATACCCAGATCGTTTCCGATTTTTATGTACTTTATGTTTTCTGCTTCCTCCCCCAGTATTTTTGAAGCGGCAACGTCAAGTGCCACCATGTCCTTACTTAAGAGCTGCATTTTTTTGTTTACTACATCTTCTATGGAACGGGCTCTGGGTCCATCCGTTAATATATTATAGGCATCGACTATAGTGAGATCCGGTTTTCTATATAACGGGAATTCAGCTATACATCGATCGAGATCGGTTCTATGATAATAAGATCTATCCCAAACAATTCCCATTAGATTCTTAAATGCACATGTCATCCTGGTGCTTGAATGGTGTTTTAATATCGGAACATTTATGAAAACATCACTTTCGATAATCAATTCGTGAACTTTGACTTTCTTTAGGGAATGAGCTCCGGGGATTCTTACTTCTTCGTAGTATGATTCCTTATTTGCTTGTACAACGGTTGCCCTAGCTTCTTTTGCCGCCTTTTCAATACCGCTAACATTGTAAGTTGTAAAACAATCATCGCATGTATGATCAAACACATAGACTCTTTTCGCTCCTGCGCCGAAGCAGTGTTCAATTATTCTCTTAACAAGAGCCGGATTTGTATTGGCAGCCCCTTGGGGATTTGCAGTCCAGGCAATATTTGGTTTTACGACAACTGTTTGCCCCCTGCGTATGAATTTTCCCATCCCGCCTAAAACTTTGATGCCTTCGTCGAACATTTCTTCAGGAGTACCGTTTCTTACTGCTACGAGTTCCGGAGGTTTTTTGTTTTGACTATCTTTTTGTGCTGCTGGTAAAGGAATTGATTTGACAATTGAAGAGATACCTGCGACGGCTGCCAACGAAAAAGCTTTCTTAAAGAAATCTCTTCTATCCATTTTTCCTCCTGTCTTTATAGATGCTAAAACACCTATTTACATAAGATTAGCTTAAAATTTTTATTTGTCAATACCTGTATTGGATTCAAAAATACAGGTTTCTGCCTATAAAAATCAGATGGTTTAAAATTTTTATACTTGACAAAGTTTTGGTTTTAAATATTCATAGTCTGTAATGGGTTTAAAAATGAAATGTATATAAAAAGATTAGTGGTTGGAATGTTAGAAACAAATTGTTATATCCTTGTGAGTGAGCAGTGCGGGATTATTATAGATCCCGGTGAGGAAGCAGATAAAATATTAGAAACTGTTTCTGATTGGCAAATAAATTTGATACTTTTGACCCACAATCATTTCGATCATATTAGAGCATTACCTCAAGTAATGGAAGCAACTTCAGCGGAAGTTGCAATACATGCCCTAGATAGAATCGATATTGCCGTTAGGGAGCTTGAGGATGGAGAGAAAATACCTTTTGACGGAAAAGAAATTTCAGTTATGCATACTCCCGGACATACTCCCGGAGGTTGTTGTTTTCGTTTTGAGGGGTATCTTTTTTCCGGTGATACTTTATTTGCAGGGGGGTGGGGTAATACAATGTTTCCCGGAGGCAGTGAAGAGGCGATTTTTAAAAGTATTAAAGAAAAAATAATGATTCTGCCTGATGAAACTGTTGTTTACCCCGGTCATGGAGAAACGACGACTATCGGAGAAGAAAGATCTTTGTATTTATAAAGGAATGCAAGGAGTTAAGATCTTAAAAGAATTAGAGATAAAATTTGAGCAGTTTTCTGAATTAAAAGAAGTATGGGAGCGAATATTTGAAGTCACGGAAAATCCAGCTCCTTTTGTGTCTTATGGTTGGTTTTTTGCTCTCAATAAATATTTGTTAAAAAGAGAAGTTGAAGTTATGGTTTTTTATGAAGAAGGTGAAGCTGTTGGTATTATTCCGGCAGAACTAAAAAACCATAATTTATCTTTAATTGGTGACCAGAGAGTGACGGATTTTAATGGCGTAATATTAGATCCCGATTATTCTAAGAAAATAATTGGGGCTCTAGCTGATTTTATTATCAATGAAAATTTAAACATTGAGTTATCCCCGCTTACCGAGGAGAGTGAACTAATAAAGTTTCTTCCCGATATGCTTAAGATAAAAATGGTAGAAAGAGCAGAAACCTTTCCGGTATTGAAACTTCCTTCTTCCTGGGAAAAATATCTTACTTCTCTTTCCTCTAAGAACAGACATGAGCTTAGAAGAAAACTTGGAAAAGCAGAAGGAGCTGGGATTAAAAAATTAGGGGCTTGCGATATTGACAAATTGTTTGAATTGATGGAATATTCGAGTGGGGAGAAGAAAAACTTTTTGGATAAAGAAATGAAAGATTTTTTTAAGGCACTTGCCTTATATTTGGAGGGAATTGGGGCTTTAAGGTTGAGTGGGGTTTTTTATAAGGAAGCGATTATCGGAGCACTTTTTTGTTTTCAGATGGGGAATATGGTATATGCCTTCAATACCGGGTATGATCCGGATTTTTACAAGTTATCGCCAGGATTTATTTCCTTTGCAATGGATATAAAGTCGGCAATTGATGATGGCTTCACTTATTATAACTTTCTTCGTGGAGAGGAAAGGTTTAAATTCGATCTGGGGGCGAAGAGGTTTTATACATGGAAAATAAAAAGATGAAAGTCTGTGTAATTTCTTATCATGCTTCTCCTGCCACATCCGTTGGGGCGGGTTCTTCGGGAGGTATGAGTGTTTATCTTTCCAACCTTTGCAAAAGAATAAGTCGTGATGTAGAGGTTGATATTTTTTGCAGGGGCATAAAAAAAGAGAAGAGGGTAGAGAACTGTAACTTAGTATATCTAAATAATATTAGCATGGCGGAATTTACAGAAGAAATTATGCGTTTTCATGCGAAAAAGAGATACAACATTTTACATTCTCATTACTGGCTTTCGGGGGTCATTGCGAATAAAATAAAAAGCGTTTTTCCTTCTTTGCCCTGGGTTCATAGTTTTCATACTATTGAAGCTCTTAAAAAAGTTACCGGAGATAAGCTTAGAATCGAGAAAGAAAGGGAAATAATGCGTTTATGCGATTTTATAATTTCTCCGACTTTAAAGGAAAAAGAATGGATTAAAAAGTTATGTCCAAAAGCTTCTGTTGGGGTAATTCCTCATGGTGTTTGTTCTCATAATTTCCCTTTTAGAAAAGATGGAAGTAGAAATATGCTTTTTGTCGGCAGGGTCGATCCGGTTAAGGGAATAGAGCTGCTTATTGAATCATTAAGATTTATAAAGGGTAATTTTACACTAAATATTGCTGGAGGTCCCTCAAAAGATATTTCCTATTATGAGGATGTAAAATTTATGGCTTCGAGATATCCTGTCCGATTTCTTGGTAAGGTTCCCCATAAAGAATTGTACAAGCTTTATCAGGATTCTTGTATGCTTGTACTTCCTTCATATTACGAGTCTTTTGGATTGGTAACGCTTGAGGCAATGTCCTGCGGCAGGCCTGTTATTGGATTTTCCGATACTTATCTCTCTGAAGTTGTGGGTAAGAAAGCAGGTGTTTTTACGAACAGAAATACCAGAGGATTGGCTGGTGCCATTAATTTTTTACTTAATAATACTTCTAAAAGATATGATTTTGGTAAAGGAGCCAGGAAGAGAGCTTCTGCGTATAGTTGGAAAGAAACTTCAAGGAGGTATATTGAAATCTACGGGAAAATTATCAAGGAGTACGCTTGTAATAATGGCGCATCCTGATGACGCGGAACTTGCCTGCGGTGGTAGTGTTGCGAAATGGGTTGGTGAGGGAGATGTTTATTATGTTATTGCTTCTGACGGAGGGAAAGGTAGTTGGGATGAAAATGAAGCACCCTATACGGTATCCTGCAGAAGGGAAGATGAGCAAAAAAAAGCGGCTGAATATCTTGGGGTTAAAAAAGTTATTTTCTTGCAGCATTCCGATGGAGAGCTTGAAAATATAAGTACTCTCAGGGTTGAGTTTGCTGCTCTTATTAGAAAATTAAAACCTTATAGAATCGTGGCAAATGATCCCTGGACGAAGATGTTTCATCCCGATCATAGAGCGACTGCCTTTGCGGTTATCGGAGGTATTATGATTGCCAGGGATTGGCATTTTTATCCGTTTTTGAGGGAAATAGGACTACAACCTGCGAGACCCGAAAAATTACTTCTTGCTCCGACTGATAAACCCAATTTCACAGTCGATATAACCGGTACAATGGATAAAAAGATCAAGGCTATTAGTTTCCATGAAAGTCAGGTTGCTGTCCACGAAGGATGGGAAGAAGATATTAAAAAATGGTCCAGAGAGATGGCGAAAGACTCCGATTTTGAATATGGAGAGACTTTTTATGATATGCGTCTTTAATAATTATTGCTTTTCTTCGATTTCTTTTAACAGCTTTTCAGCGTCTTTCTTATCATATAATTCAAAATGTCTTGTATCTCGTGATGTTTCAAGTGATAATAATTTGTTGAGAATTTCTTTTGCTTTTTCCGATTCTCCTGTATCTCTATAAGTTTTAGCAAGGCGTATATATGACGGGGTGTGAAGAGAATCTTTTTCTATAGCTATTTTAAACTCTTCGATTGCTTTTTTCTTATCCCCTCCAAAGAGTCCCGGAAGAGATTTATAGATTTCTCCGAGAAGCATATGAGCCCCGGCGTGTTCGGGATCAAGTTCGATAACTTTTTGTGCTTCTTTTTTTAGATCATCTACCATAAAGAGAGAATTTAAAACACCGTTGATTTTTCCTACCCCGCCTTTGTTTAACGCGAACCAGAAATGCGCTTCGGGGTTATCCGGGTTTTTTTCGATGGCAAATTTTGCCAGTTTTTCTCCTTTTTCGTACCATTCTTTCTTTTGATTTTTATTTTTTAGGAGGGAACCCCTCTCAAAACAGAAATGTGATTTTCTCCAGAGAATCTCATCCATTAAAATTTTTGAATTCAATATAAGAGAGTCCAATATTTTTTCAGCTTTATCAAATAGAACAGTGTCTTTATAACTTTCAAGATATAAGGAATCGGATTTGAGGAATTGTTTTTTTACGTAAGTCGTATCCGATATTAGAGATAAGGTAATTAATAATAACATTATATTTTCTTCCTTTTTTTATTTTAAGTTTAATCGCTTATGGTCTTTTTCGCAATGTTTGTTTTTGATTCTTTTTAATGGCTGACCTTATCAATCCATGCAAATTCAGCAAAGGATTTTCTCGGTGGTCTTTGTTTTTCACCTTCCGCCTGATTTTCATTTAATTCGCTTTTTATTTCGTCCGAATGAGTTCCGACGATTATCAGGGTAATAAGTCTCATTTCTGGCGGTATATTAAGTATTTTCTTTGCCCTGTCCTCATCGAATCCGGCAATCGGATGAGCCACAAGTCCCAGTTCTGTTGCTCTTAATACCAGTATTCCTACTGCTATGCCGGTATCGAACAGGAAGTATTCTCTTTCTTTTACTACGCAATCAAGTTCTTCTTTGCTGAATACTGCTATCATCATTGAGGCATTATAAGCCCATTCGTTACCTTTGGAAAGTGCGTCACGCATTTCTATAAGTTTATTATTATCATAAACAAAAACGAAGTTCCACGGTTGTTTGTTAAAACATGAACATGAAAGAGATGCGTTTTCTGCAAGGTCTTTTATTAAATCTTCGTTAATTTCGATGGGATTAAGCGAACGATATGCCCTTCTTTTTTTTATTGCTTCTTTTACATCCATTTTATCTCCTTTTATTTTAATTCTCACACAAAGCCACCCCAATATGGTCATCCTTCCCTATGGGACAGGCAAAGACCACAAAGTATTTTTTTTGTTTCTGTTTTTTCTGTTATTGCTCTCTGTGTCTCCGTGTCTCCGTGTGATTTATTGTTTTTTTTGAACTACTAAACTTGAAGTTTTATCCCCGTGTTTATTGCAAATGGCTTTCACCTTTATTACGTCACCCTTTTTGGCTTCAAATATGAAGTAGCCCGCCTTCTGTGTTTTCTTTGTTATTTGACGGTCAAAGTCTTGAACTATTTTCAAATCATCGTTCAGGTAAACTTCTATTTTTTTGATGTAGTGATTTCCGGGTAAAAGTACGGGATGGTGAATTTCTACTTTCAATATTTTATCATCATTGTTGAAATCCATATTGATTTTCGTTGGAGCATGAGGGTAGATTTTCAAAGAGAATACAAGTATCGATAATAAAACGACTATGGAAATTTTGCTTTTTTTCATTTTTCCTCCCCGGTTTTTTATAAGTAAAAGTATATAACAAGCGTTGCATGTAGTGTTGCTAATATTATAGTTATTATAGCAATTGTCTTATGTGCTTTTAGCTTCCATCTCCTGAGTCCTGATATTATGCCCAGGATTAAAGAGAGATAAGTCAGGATGCCTAAGGGTATTATGAGATTGGCTAATATATTAATCATTAAATTTATTTTTGAACTTTCTTTTATCCTAAAGCAACATCAAGTATCATCATAACCGTAAATCCAAGCATGGCTCCCATCGTGGCTATATCTCCGTTTCCTCCGTGTTGGGATTCCGGGATAACTTCTTCGACTACGACAAATATCATGGCTCCGGCAGCAAAAGCCAAAAAGTAAGGGAGTAGACTTTGAGCGGATATTACGAAAATCGCTCCCATAACTCCGGCTACAGGTTCTACAATTCCGGATAATTGTCCAAAATTGAAACTTCTTAGTCGTGAGAGCCCTTCTTTTCTTAGAGGCATTGCTACTGCCATTCCTTCCGGGAAATTTTGGATTCCTATACCCAGAGCAAGAGCAATCGCGCCTCCAAGTGAAGCGGAAGGTAGTCCGCTAGCCGCGGCTCCGAAAGCAACACCTACTGCAAGACCTTCCGGAAAGTTATGTAATGTTATTGCCGTAACAAGCAATACTGAGCGCTGCCAGGATGTTTTTATCCCTTCGGCTTCGCTTCTCTCGTAACCTAAATGTAGATGGGGAAGGATTTTGTCTATTAGCCTTAAGACTGCGCCACCCAGCAGGAATCCTACTGCCGGGGGAACCCACATTGGAATACTTTTCCCCTTGCTCATTTCAATCGCCGGGGCAAGAAGTGACCAGTAACTTGCCGCGATCATAACGCCTGCGGCAAAACCCAACATACAATCCAGCAGTTTTTTATTTACTTCTTTTGTAAAAAAAACACTTGCTGCTCCAAGCGCGGTCAAAAAGTAAGTAAAGCATGTTGCCATGAAAGCCTGAAGTAGCGGTGGTAAATCGGCTAAGAATGCCATTGGTTTTTTATTTGTGTATTTATTCTTCTATTTTTTTAAAATCTTCTTTGCCTACACCGCAAACCGGACAGACCCAATTATTGGGAATGTCTTGGAATGCGGTACCCGGGGTAACTCCATTGTCGGGGTCGCCCTTGGCAGGGTCATATATGTAGCCGCAGAATGTGCATTCGTATTTATCCATGTTTCCTCCCTTTTTTCCTTAGCCACTAAGTCACCAAGGCACGAAGAAAAAAGTTATTCTTTATTTTTTAATAATGATTTTTTGTGTCTTTGTGTCTCTGTGGCAGGATTCATTTTTTCTTCCTATATGTTGGGGCTGTTTCCGGTTCTTTGCCTTTTAGTTCCATATGGTAATAAGAGTATGTCATAGGGGCATCTTCTTGCAAAAGATCTCCTTCGGTGACTTTCCCAACAAATAATGTGTGACTTCCTACATCCATTGTATTTTCTACCTTACATTCAAGATAAGCTACTGCGGAGTCGGTTACTATTGGTGCGCCATTCTTACCTATTATGTAATCAAGATTTTCGAATTTGTCAATATCTTTTCCGCTTTTAAAACCGAAAGTTCCGATTAATTCCATTGTGCAGCATTCACCAAGAACAGAAACGTTAAAAATATTACTTTCCGAAACTAAGGCATGCGTCAGGTTTTCTTTATTAAGGCAAACGGTAATTTTTGGAGGTTCGGCAGTGACCTGGAAAACAACGTTTGCTATTTGCCCGTTTAGTTTATCTTTGCTTTTCGTTGATACGATATATACCCCGTAATTTAATGTATATAATGCTTTTTCATTCATTCGGACTCCGGGTTTTTATCTGCATTTTTTACAAATTCCCAAATAACATACACATTTTTCTTCAATTAGGTGTCCGTCTATCTCTTCTTTCTCTTCGATTATTAATTTCTTCTTTTCGAGGTCATAGAGATTACCACATTTTTTACACATAAAATGGGGATGAACGTATGATTTTATATCATACCTGGCTTCACCTTCTTTAATTCTTATTAGTTTTAGTATACCTTTATCTATGAAAAGTTTGACGGTGTTGTATACAGTTGTTTTTGAAAGGGTAGGTATTTCTCTGGATATTTTTTTGTAAATATCTTTTGCGGTAGGATGATCTTTGTTGCCCATAAGGCATTTTAATATTCTAATTCGCTGTATCGAAGGATTTATACCTTTTTCTTTCAAAAGTTTCTTTGTTTCTTCCATGGTTTTAATAGGATAAGAAAAATTCCAAATTTGTCAAGGGTTCAAAATTGGAATGATTGTAAATTGAAATTAATTTTTTAACCACAGATTACACAAGATTAACACAAGATTTTATTTTTGTTTATCTAACTGCTAAAAGCCAAAGGCAAATAGCCAAGTTTAACAACAAATAGCACGAATTCTTTTAACTAAAACCCAGGACCTGTTTTCTGTATCCGGAAAACTAATCCGGGTGGGGTTTGCAGAGGATTTCTTTTATTCTAAGGTCGAAGAAGCCCTGTGTGTTTGCCGGTTTTAAAACTAAGGCGGTGTCTGCTCCTTTTCCTGTTCCTGAAATTGAAACGGTGTCTTTTTCTGTGTTTATTAATCCCGCGTCCGCTGCCATAAGTGTGATTTCGCACCCCACTTTTGTTCCTTCTCCGAGTATACGGAGTGTGCTGGCAATTATATCATCGAGTTGATAAGTTTTTAATTGTTTTCTGACTGCTCTTCCTATTCCGCCGAATGAATGTAGGCAGGTCAGCACAGTAGCGCCCATATCCTCGAGTTTTTTTCTGTTTTCCTCCGGCATTTCCTGTTCATTTGGTATATTGAAGCCGGTAGAGTGGGTGACAATTATGGGGTTATAGTCTATAAAAACCTTCATTGCCTCGAGGGCTGTATATCCTCCGGTTGACGCAATGACTATCTGTTTGATATTGAGTTCCTGAACTCTTTTCAAAGCGATTTGAAGAGTCCTTTCTGTATTTATTTTTCCCGGTTCTTCGAAATAAACTGTTTGTACGGATATTTCTGCCATACTGCCTCCTTTTAATAATAATAATACTTAAAAAAAGAAATTCCGCAATTTTTTAACCACAAAGAAAACAACTTTACCACAGAGTACACAGAGGAAAACAAAAACTCACAGAGAACGCAGAGAAAAAATATATTTATGCTGTTTAAAACACCCCACAACACCAGATATTTAGACAGGGTTAACAAGATTTACATGATTTTTATTGTTTTTTTAAACCCACCAACCACCATTTTTTAACAAGCAAGAAATGTAGAACTTATAGTCGTTTTTCATTCTATATGGTCTACATGTCCTGCATGTGCATTTGTTTTTCGTTTTAACGTCCCAAATTCCTAAATAAAAACTAAGAACCACGAACTACCAGTTTGGTATTTAAACACTCAACTTTAGATTCTAATTATCTCAAAAGGACAATTTTCCTTACGGGATTTTCTCCTTTTCCTTTTTTAAGGGAAATGAAATATATTTCATTTGGCAGCGGTTTATCTAAATTATTCGTTGCATTCCAGGTTATTGTGTGTCTTCCTGCAGGTTTTCTTCCCGAGAAAAGATTCTTAACCATTATTCCTGCTTTGTTGTAAACCTTTAAACTTATATCCTCTTCTGCTTCTTCTTTGGAAACGGAAAAACTTATGCTGAAAGTGTTTGTTGAAATTGATGGGAATACACTTAGTTTTATGTTCTCTTCTCCGTCCGTATAATCCTCGATTCCTGACATAGATGTCGTTATAAAGTCGGTTTCATTCCAGCCGTTAGGACCTATTGACAGCCAACGGGAATGGACCGCGTTATTGTAAGTAACAGGGTCGTATTTTAATCTTACTCTCCAGTGATAGGCGGTTGCCGTGCTCAATCCTGTTACATCTTCTGAAATTTCTATACCGTTTGTATCAGTATCGTACCAAGAGTCGCTCTCGGAAATAGAAGTTCCGTCGAACAGCTCTCCGAGTTCTTTAACTTCCCACTGTAGTTTTACTTTCCCGCGACCTTGAGGTGTTCTTCCTAGTATATTCAGTTGAACTCCCGAGGTTCCGGTCGCGTTCCCGAGCTGAACATGACGGGAACCATCAGTTGTGGATTGAGTGGGAATGAGAGCAATTCCCCCCCCTTCGCTGCCGTACCATACAAATGCAGCACCTTCAAGCGATTGCCCATTGTTATACTGAGGAACTCCCACAATCATATCCGAACATCCATCTCCGTTTACGTCACCCGCAGAGGAGACTGAATAGCCGAGTTGTGCCAATGCCTGATCGCCATCACGATACTCCTGGTAAAGATAATGAAGCCCGGAGGGTCTTCCATAAGATATGGATATCCAACCTTCATCTGCGTCTCCCCACCCAGGAGCCCCAACGATTACATCCGAATATCCATCGTTGTTTATATCTCCTGCTGAGGAGACAGAGTATCCGAAGTGGCCGTTTTCGTGAGGCGCAACAACTACTACTATCCAGTAAGCAGACGGTGAGAGTCCCAATGCACTTCCCATATAAGCGCCTGCTTTTCCCTCATTCACTTCTGAACCGTCAGCCATATAAGCGCCCACAATTACATCCGAATATCCATCTCCATTTACATCACCCGCTCCGGAGACAGACCAGCCAAAGAATGCGCTGTCTTCATCGCACTCGGCTGTCCAGTCGGCGGAAGCAAGCAATCCCGAGGAACTACCGAGATATACGAAAGCGCCGCCCTCCTCCATGTTTCCGTTGTCGTAATAAGGGGCACCCACGATTATATCCGAATATCCGTCTCCGTTTACGTCACCCGCTCCGGATACGGAGTTGCCGTAGTTTGCGCCTGCCTGATTGGATTCCCCGAACCAGTCGACTGACGCGGATATGGTAAGCCCGGAGGAACTTCCATGATATACAAACGCAGCTCCTTCATCTGTCTCTCCATTGTCGAACCTGCGAGCACCAATAATCACATCCGAATATCCGTCTCCATTTACGTCACCCGCCGAGGAAACCGAAGTGCCGTAGTTTGCGCCTGCCTGATTGGATTCAGCTGTACAGCTGGAATATGGGTTGAGACCTGATAAACTTCCATGATATACAAATACCATTCCTTCATTTGTTTCTACGTTATCGAAAAAAGGAGCTCCCACAATCACGTCCGAATATCCATCGTTGTTTACATCACCCGCCGATGAGACGGATCTACCGAAGTTTGCGCTTGCCTGATCGGACTGCGCCGACCAGTTGGGAGTTTCTGAAAGTCCGGAGGAATTTCCGTGGTACGCAAATGCCATTCCCTCGTTCGATTGTCCATTATCATAATAAGGAGCACCAACAATCACGTCCGAATATCCATCCGCGTTTACATCGCCCGCAGAGGAGACAGACCAGCCGAACTTCGCGCTTTCCTTATCAGATTCAACCATCCAGTCGCTAATATCATTAGGATCTGATTCTTTACGTCCGTAATACACAAATGCGCCGCCTTCCTCCGTTTCTCCGTTGGAGTATTCGGGAGCCCCTACAATCACATCCGAATATCCGTCCCCGTTCACGTCACCCGCAGAGGAGACGGAATAACCGAATTTTGTGCTATCCTGATCGAGATACCCAATCCATGCGTTCCACCGCCGATACAAGCCATCAGCACTACCGTAAAATCCATATGCGGCGCCATTATCTGTTCTATAGTGGTCATCATAAGGAGCGCCCACAATCACATCCGAATATCCGTCCCCGTTCACGTCACCCGCAGAGGAGACGGAGTAGCCAAACCATTCATCAGACCCAGGTGAGTCCTCTGTCCAGTCCGCGGTCGTGGGTAACCCTCCGGAACTGCCGTGATATACAAATGCTAAACCATCATCATTGTCGGCGAAAGGAGCGCCCACAATCACATCCGAATACCCGTCTCCGTTTACGTCACCCGCTCCGGATACAGAATGGCCAAAGTTGGCGTTACTTTCATCGGGATCAGTTCTCCAGTTGGGAGATACGGAAAGCCCGGAAGAACTTCCGTGAAAAACATAAGCCAATCCTTCATCCGTTTGACCATGGTCGTAATAAGGAGCTCCCACAATCACATCCGAATATCCGTCACCGTTTACATCACCCGCTCTGGATACGGAGTAGCCAAACCTTGCGTTTGGCTGACCGGATTCATATGACCAGTTGGGAGATACGGAAAGCCCGGAAGAACTCCCATGATATACATATGCTCTTCCTTCATCAGTTTCGCCTCCATCGTACCTATAAGCTCCCACAATCACGTCCGAATACCCGTCCCCGTTAACGTCGCCCGCAGTGGAAACGGATTTACCGAAGTTTGCGCTATCCTGATTGGACTGCGCCGACCAGTCTGGAGATTCGGACAAGCCTGAAGAACTTCCGAGATATACGAATGCACAACCTTCATCAACCTCTCCACCTCCGCCATCGTACCCTTCAGCTCCCACAATCACGTCCGAATACCCGTCACCGTTCACGTCACCCGCAGTGGAAACAGATACGCCAAAATATGCTCTTACCTGGTCGGGTTCGTCTGTCCAGTCGGGAGTTGCGGAAAGTCCGGAAGAACTTCCATGATATACGTAAGCTCTTCCCTCATCCGTTGAACCACCATCGAACCAGGGAGTACCCACAATCACATCCGAATATCCGTCGTTGTTTACGTCCCCTGCCGTGGAAACGGCTTCCCCGAAGTTTACGTGTGATAGATTAGGCTCGGCTGTCCAGCCGGGGGACTGGCTAAGACCTCTGCCTTTTACCGAAGGTGACACACTTAAATTTTCAACAGATGAACTGGTCGAAGAGATACTGGCACTTATCTTTATCGGATACACTATCTCTCTATCATCCGGTGAAATACTTAAATTTCCTTCTTTCTCTGATAGAAAATAAGGTATTTCTTTTTCGCTTGCGTCTTCTACTCCGGTAATTTGATAAATAATCTCTTTTTCGCCGTTTTTTAATACAAATCTGTCTTCCTCCGGAGTAATATCAAGGTTTTTCGTTTCGATAATCAAATCTACCAGTAAATTACCTTCTGGTTTGATATTTTCTTCTATTACCAGATTCTGCCGGATTCCGCTTTCGAAATTGGAATAACCAATTTCAACACCATCGCTTAAGCATTTAATATTATCTCCGTCAAGCGTGACATCTAAATCGCTAAAAATCTTTTTATCATTATCACCGATAACCTCAATCGATTTGATTTTCAAATTCCAGCTTTCTTCGTCAATTACTCTGTCCATTAGTTCCATTCCGTTTTCATCAATATAAGCGCGGAGATTATTAGCTCTATTCGCGAAATGATATTTTGGAGTATCGAATTTTTCACCTCTGTAATTGGACTCCTGTAATGACGGTTTGTATTCTTCTTTTTCTATATGCTCCATCGCCTTTTTCATCCATGGATCAGATACAACTGGTTCGCTTTCTTCCGTTGCCGCTACGATAAGTGGACTAAACAAACAAACGACTATACTGATTGATAAGAAAAAATTTTTCATAAAAAACCTCCCTGATTTTTTCCTGTTAACAATATAAATAAAGTAAGTGCTTTTATATATATTAATAATCATGGTATTTATTTTTTAGTGTTTTGTCAAGATGTTTTTTTGCCACAAACTCAACACCCAAAAATATTAACCACAAGATTAACACAAGATTTTTTATTGTTTAAAACCCGACACACACCAAAACAGAGAGTAACAACTAATAGCACAAATATCACGAATAAGTTTAAGAATAATTGTTTTTTATAAATATTGAAAATAAAGTTTTTTTATTTGTGTTATTCGTGTGATTCGTTGTTTCTCTTTTTTGTTCTTTAGTTATTCAAATGAAACGACAGCGGTTCCGTTGATTTTTCCTTGTGATACTTTTATAAGAACTTCGGGTATATCATCGAATTTATATAGTTCTATTCGAGATTTCAGTTTAAGATCATCGGCGATTTTTAAAAACTCTATTCCGTCCGTGCGGGTTATGTTCGCGACCGATTTAATGCTTCGCTCCATCCAGAGAAGATTCGTATAATCTTTGATTTCTATGGGAGACATGTAAATGGGGGAGAGAATAAGTCTTCCTCCGGGTGAAAGCAGTGATAAAACAGATGAGACAAGGTCTCCGGCAGGAGGATACAATATCGCGGCATCAAGCTTTACGGGAAATTTATCGTTGTAGTCACCGACCCAGTCGGCTTCCAGTTTCTTTGCCGAGTTTTGATTGTGTTCGCTCCTTGTGACCACGAAGCATTCTATGTCTTTGGCTTTCGCGATTTGAAGAACAAAAGCAGCCGTCGGACCGAAACCAAATAACCCTAATTTTTCTCCTTTCTTAACCTCAGCAAGGCGGTATCCTCTGTATCCGGTTATTCCCGCGCACATAAAAGGGACCTGTTCGGCAAAAGAATGGTTCTCTCCGGGGTGATAAGCAAAATCCTGGTCAATAACGATAAATTCGGTGTAACCGCCGTCAACGTCCCAGCCTGTAAACTTTGCATCATTGCACAGGTTTTCTCTTCCTGAAGTGCAGAATTTACAGGTTCCACAGGAGCTATAAAGCCATGCTGCGCCTGCTCTGTCTCCTGTTTTAAAAGAAATTACCCCGTCCCCGGTTTCATCGACAATCCCAACTATTTGATGTCCGGGGATGACAGGGTTTTTACGCATCGGTAAGTCCCCCTCTACAGTATGTAAATCGGTTCTGCAAATTCCTGTTGCCTTGATCTTTATTCTTATTTTGTTTTTCGGGACTTCAGGAATTGGAATATCTTTTTTTATAAGAGGTTTTGTTTCGGCTTTTCCCTGTTTTTCAAGAACCCATGCCTTCATTGCCCTCTACCCCCAACCAAAGAATTTAACCACAGAGAACACAGAGATTATTATTCTATTTATCCCCACAGCCTACTCCCCCGAATCAAAACACGGAGATCACAAAGCCCGCACAACTCCACTCCAGAAAATTTAACCACAAAATTTTTTATTGTTTTTCCCACAACGCCCTTTTTTTTAACAACAAATAGCACAAATCTCACAAATGAATTAAAGATACTCATTTTTATTAATGTATAAAATAAAATTCCTTGTTATTATTCGTGTTATTCGTGTAATTTGTTGTTCCTTATTTTTGGGGTTGTGAAGGGTAAAACAAATATAACTTTTTCTTTGTGTTCTTTGTGAGCTTTGTGGTTAGTATTATACATTTTATATTATTTGTATATTACTGATTAAATCATCTCCTTCTTTTCTGTAAACCTGTATGGCTTCTGGTATTGAGTTAAGGATGTCTCCCGCTACGATGCCGTCTTCTCCTTTCTTTTGGCTTACCAGATCTCCAGCAAGACCATGTATCAGGACTCCGGTTCTGACGGAGTTTTTAAACATATTCCTTTCGGTATCGGAAGGGACAATTTTTAACATACCGGGAATTATTCCTGTAAGAACATCACCCGAGCCCGCTGTAGCCATCCCTGGGTTTCCGGTAAGATTTATGAAAACTTCTCCGTCCGGACAGCCTATGAGCGAATTAGCTCCTTTGAATACGATAAAACATCCGTATTCAGCAGCTTTTTCTCTTGTAATTCGTACTCTATTTATTTTAGTTTCTTTTGTCTTTCCTCCGAATAATCTTGTGAACTCGGTAGGGTGTGGAGTTAAAACTGTCAGGTTTTTTCTTTTTTTAAGTATGTCTAAATTACCTTTTAAGGCGGTTAAGCCATCTCCGTCAAGTAAGAGAGGCTTTTTTATTTTTGTTGTCAGAGAACGAACCAAACCTTGAGTTTCTTTATCAAGAGAAAGTCCCGGACCCATTACAACGAAATCAACGTCTTTGGAGAAATCAATTAATTCTTTGAGGTTGTTTTTTGAGATCGAGCCGGTTTTTGTTTCTTTTTGCGGAAGAAGTACCAGTTCCTTACCTTTTTTTCCGATAAAAGAGGAAATAGACTCGGGTGCTGCCAGATAGGAAAGACCGCCTCCTGCTTTGAGAAAAGACATCGCGGAAAAATATGGGGCTCCGAGATATTTCTTAGCGCCTGAGATAAATAAGCATTTGCCGAAAGTCCCTTTATGTGTATCTTTTGCTCTTTTCTCTAAAGGTACAGGAAAATTTATTGCGGTTTTTATAGAATTATCATTGTAAAGCGGAGGAGGGAAAGAAATATGAGACAGGAAAAGTTTTTTCCAGTGTTCATATCCGGGGTAGTCAAGATTTCCTATTTTTGGAAGCCCAAAAGTTACCGTTATATCGCTTTTTACGGCAACTCCCATAATTTCTCCGGTATCCCCGTTAATGCCGGAAGGTATATCGACACTTACGATTCTTTTACCGGATTTATTTACAAGCTCGATTGTTTTTTTATAAATACCTTTAACTTCTCCTGAAAGACCCGTTCCAAGCATTGCATCGATAACTACGTCCGTTTCCTTGAGTGCTTTTTTTATATCGCTTTGATCTGGTTTTTTCTTGATTGATATGCCAATATTTTTTAATATTTTGAAATTCTTCTTTGTTATTCCTTTTGATTTTTGTTCTTCGGAGAGGAGAAAGAACCTGACTTGAGCGCCGTTTGAATAAAGTTTACGGGCAACCACCATTCCGTCCCCGCCGTTATTTCCGCTTCCGGCGAGGATAAGGAATTTATTATCTTTAATCCCGATTTCTTTTTCGATTGCATAGAAGACCGCGTTACCGGCGTTTTCCATTAGAAGTATTTCGTCAATGCCGTATTTTTTTACGGCGGTCCGGTCGAGTTTTCTTATTTCGGAAACTGAAGTTATTTTCATTATTCCCCCTGTATATTAGTTATTTTACGGATTTCTAAAGGATATGTCAAGACTTATTAGATAATTAGTCTAAAGTCCAACGTTAACTCAGGTACTAGGTGTTAGATTTTGGGTCTTAGGAAAAAATACTTCCTAACCTCCCAACTTGCTAAAATTCAACCCAATGAACTCAACAAACTCAATGAACCAATTCACTGATCTGAGGGATCTATGGAATTCAAAAAACAAGACCAGGCCCCTCAACCTGAACCCTCTACATTCCTATAATTATAAAAAAAACACCTAATAGCAACATTGCTATACCGACTGCAAAAGTCCGTAATGTATTAGTATTGGATAAACTATTTTTTATAAGATCCTCCTCTTTCGCAATTAACATAATAGGCTTTTTACGGATCTGAAAGCCCTTATCCGTGAGCTGTTCTGCAGAACCAACAACAACAATCTCGCTATCGGTTGGAATATATGTATCCCCGAATAGGTAATCGTATTTTGAGCGGTGAAGAGAATCGTTATAGGAAATAAGGTCCTCCGGAATGTGAACAGGTTTTTTGGATTTCTTAAAATCGCTTTCACCCATTTCCTTTAGTCTCTTAATTCTTTCTCCGAGTGATAAAGTCTCATTAGAAGAAGAAACATAATAATTAATGTCATCCAAACCTAAGAAATCAGCCCTTTCTGTGTTGATATTTATACGTCCGGTTCCGTCATCCACATCAAAAGATAATGAATTTTCCCCACTGGCAACTATCTGCTGTGCCGCTTTTGTTGAGCTGGGACCACCTGTTGCCGATTTGAGTTTCATCGATATTGTTCGGTATCTATAGTAAACACAAGGTTTCTTCGAATATGGACTCGATAATGTTTTATCTGCAATAATTTTCCCTTTTATTTTAACGGGACCCGTCTTAATATAATCTATTGACTGCAATTTGGCTTCCATAAAAAATTTGAATTTCTTGTATGCCTTATAGGCTGATACAATCAACCCGATGCCTATTAAGAGAAAAACCAGAGAAACGACTAATAATCCTGTATCCATAATTTTTTCCTCCTTATATTTAAATTAAACAAATTGTTTTTTGAATTTTAGATATTTATGAAGATTTGTCAATGGAAAATTAATCCAGAGTCTAAACTAAATCCTAAAGCCAAAATCCCTAATTCCAATAATCGGACGCAGATTAACACAGATTAAAAAAAGGATTTTTTTTGTTGTTTTTTACTTGAAACCCGGAAGTCTTACCCCTAAATTTCTACAGCCAGAAAGAAAGTTTGACAAGAGGTCCCGAAAAGGAGACCCCCGCGTAATTATTATAGTTGAAACCCAGACCGACATTAAATCTATAAAATGCGTAATTTAAAGAAGCGGAAAAATTATTGAAGTTAAGCGAACCATACGACGAATTTAAGGTGTATAAATCCAAAATATAATTAACGGGAAGGAAAACCTGTAAATTAGCCCCATAAGAGAATCGAGCTTCTTCGAGGGGTTCTATATAAAAAGCCCCTAAAAAAGGCGTTAAAATAAAACTATTTGTTGCAAAGGACATGCCGCCATTTATCGAATAAACAGTTAGTTTTTCCTCGCTTGAAAAAATATTCTGATAAAAACAATTAAAATGTAAGTTATAAAGGTTTGCGGAAATTTTTGCCGTAACTCCGTAAGTGTCATCTATATCCTTACCCAGATAGGCAGCTTCGACTGAAGAATTAAGGAATACGATTTTTCTCGGATGTTTATCCGTGTATATAGGACTGGGAGAAATTAAGTCGGAATCATCTATATAAGTGTAATCGTCATATATTACATCAAAAGAAATATTATCGTAAATCCGATAAAGTAAATCATTATCTGAATAATAATCATATTTATATTTTTTCTTATGGTATCTTCCATCATTATCATAAACGTAATCATGGTCATTTTTGTTTTTATAATCATGATCATAGTCATGTTTATCCTTATATTTATCTTTTTCTTTTTTCTTTTCTTTTCCCTTTACTTCAACTTTATATTCTTCTTTTTTCTTTTCCTTGACAATTTTATCTTTAACTTCCTCAATGCGGCTGTCTTCTTCAGGGGATTTTTTCTCCTCTTTTTTCTCTTCTACTTTTTCTTTTTCCTTTGTAATTTTATCTTTAATTTCTTGAATAAAACTCTTTCCCTCTGCAAACATTGGAATGAAAAACAATAATGTAACCAGAAATATGTTATTTATTTTATTTTTCATTTTCTCCTCCTTTATAAATAAGACCTTGTGAATCACCTATCGGTTTCATGTTTTGCCACGAAGGCTCCAAGGCACGAAGAAAAAAAAATTATTTAAGTACGAAATATACTAAAAACACTAACCCCCACCACCCCTTTATCGGTTTTTCTACTTGACATCCTTATTTTTAGTACTAAAATATAATATAAAAGGAGAGGAAATATGGCCGATATTAATTGGAAAGATTTTATACATTCAGACCCGGAAATTTTAGTGGGTAAACCTGTTGTTAAAGGTACTCGCCTCTCTGTTGAATTCATTTTAGGGTTATTTGCTAAAGGTTGGTTAGAACAACAAATATTGGAAAACTATCCTACTTTAACAAAAGATAGCCTGCGTGCTGTTTTGGCGTTTGCTGCGGAGTGCATGCGTGAAGAATCTTTATATGCAATAACAACCGATAAAAATTAATGTTTTTTCTTGCCAACGAAAATTTTCCTCTTACCAGTATAAAAATACTCAGAGAAGACGGATACAACGTAGAAAGTATATTAGAAAAGAATCCTGGAGCAAAAGACTTTGAGGTCTTAAAAAAAGCAAAGAAAGAAAAACGTATAATCTTAACTTTTGATAGAGATTATGGTGAGCTGATTTATAAATATAAGAAATTTCCTCCGCCAGGAGTGCTGTATTTTAGACTTGATCCTTATACTCCGGAAGAACCGGCTGAAATTTTATTAAGAATAATAAAAAAAGAAAAGATATCTTTAAAAGGAAAATTCACGGTAATTCAAAGAAATAGCATTCGTCAAAGAGTTCTTTAACCATAAAATACTCGAAAAAAAACTAGAAAAAATTGAACCACGGAGGACACGGAGATTTTTATTTGTTTTTCCTATTTAACGATTCAACTATTTAACAATTCAACTGATCCAATGGATCTGTATTGCTAAATCCCAATCCCCAAATCCAAAATCCTAAAATAACTATTTGACTATTTGATTATTTAACGACTTAACTTAGGTTCAAAGGATCTATAAAATTGTCGAGTGTCGAGATTTGACCCCAGAAGCACCAGAAGCACCAGAAGCACAAAGAAAACACAAAAAAAACAAAAGGTTCAAACTTATAAAAAACAATCTTGACAGTATGCTAAAATTATATAAAATTGATAATAAAGAAACAAAAAATTATATATAAAAGCTTTAAAATCATATTTAAAAAAGGAGGTAATAATGCCAAATGTTCGTAAGAATTTTGACAGTTACAAGATACAGTACACGGGATCTAAGAGAGATTTGCCGTTAGCCAGTATTTCTTGCTATGAAGGAGCGACCTGGGTAGGGCTTCTCGAATTTTGGGCAAGCCCGGCAAGGGTGCGTGACCCTTTTGTCTGGAATGAAAGAATTGTTCTTAGTTACACTTTAGATAGATTCGGTGATATAATGGATATACTCAGAAATGAGGAACCTCTTGAATTATATCTTAATCCTGGCGGCAAATGGGGTTCGATACTTACAAAGGAAACAGAACCTGTTGGTGAGGGTGAAGCAGTCGGCGTATAATTAAGATTACAATAACGGAAAATCGACTTTCCAAATGACTGGATTGGGGGGTCTGATAAGGTTAGACGCGGATTAACACAGATTTTAAATTGTGGGTCAGTTAGTCGATTGGGCTGTTTTTTACTGCTTTCTACTACGGTCGGCCGTTTGCCGTCATCGGTCAACTTTTGACTGGTATCCGAGACATGGTATCTGGTACCTAACTCTTGACTCAGTTACTTGTAGTATTCAAAAAATACTATAGATATCGTATGAAAACCCTTGACTAAAGTTTCGAAATTCTTACAATTATTATATAAGATAAAGTTAATGATGTGGTAGATGGAGGGGAATTTCTATTTTAGGAGGGATTATGTTTTGGAATATACGTATAGTGGCATTATTAATATACGTTTGCACATTTATCGGAGCATGCCTCGGATTTAGAGAGTTGGCGAGAGAGGATGCAAATCGAAAATTTATTTGGTACATTATAGCCTGCTTTATATTGATGAACTTCGCATTGTTTATGTGGTTGATAGGTTAGTTTAGAAGTTCGAATTACCCATTTAACTTAGATTCAAAGGATCTATAAAATTGTCAAGTGTTGAGATTTGACCCCAGAAACAGAGATTTGACCCCAGAAACACAGAAACACCAGAAACATTGACCCCAGAAACGCGGCGTTTCTTTTTTAATTCAATCAATTTGATTTAATCTACTCAACTATTAATTGGAAAGCCTCGGGTGAACCAGCATCATCATAATCGTCGTGAAGCAAAACAAAATATTCCTTATCTCCTTCGACCTCGAAATCCGCAGGCAATCTCTTCCATGCACTTGCCTCCCTCAGCGCGTTCGGATTATTTTCGTCTAAAACCATCAACTTGATCTCCGGTACGATTTCAGAAAAACCTTTTGCCATAAACTTAAGATTTTCCGACTCAGTGGTTTTAATTTTATAATAATCTCTATCACCTACCGGGAAAATAGCCAATGTCAAAGTGTCACCGCGATTTATACTTTTGGCATTACCAAATTTGTCATTCGGCTCACTTTTATCCATTTCTTCAAGAAATTCAATCTTCAAATCATATGGAGTTTCAGATAAAGCATCATCATAATCGTCGTGAAGTTTAATGAAATATTCCCCGGAATCAGAAATAAAGCAGGCATTAGGAAATTTTTTCCAACTTCTTATTTCCTTAACTTTAGGATCTGCCCACTCATTATAAAGCATATAAGAAGCTTCAGGCATTATTCCTTCAGGAACATTGTTCGTTTTCAAAACCAGATACCCCTGCGCTTCGAGTTTAACCTTTAACCAATCTACATCTCCGATGGGATATACCGCTGGCTTTACTATTGACCCCGCTTCTACTAATTTAGCTTCTTCCGGTGTATTGTTTGGTTCAAAAGGATCAAATTCTTTTAAGAAACTTGCCTTAATTTGAATGGTTTTTTCTGATGAAGCGTCATCATAGTCATCTTTAACCACGAAATAATAGGTACCTCCTTCAGGTATAAACAAGGCATCCGGTAAACGGTTCCATCCCCTTATCTTGTTTTCTTTTTCTCCTTCCCATTCCTTATACAGGGCAAAAGAGATTTCCAGATTTAACTCCTCGGGACATTCTCCCGCCTGGACCTTCAAATAACCCTGCTCCGATAGCCCCACTTTAAACCAATCAACATCCCCTTTTGGATTAATTTTCATGGGAAAAGACTCATCCAGAGTTATTTCACCAGCCTCTTCAATTGAATTGTTAGGTTCCTTATCCCCTCCCCCTCCTTTTCCTCTACAACCACTAATCCAGGACAAAAAAATAAGCAACAAAACAAACAGACAACCAAACCTTTTCATAACAACCTCCTTTTGGTAAATATTAATAAAATAAAAAGATTTACAATAATTATTGTAATGATTTTTTTTGATTTGTCAATTATAACAATTTCCCCCTGTCTGTTCGTGTCTTATTTGTCCTCGGCTTTAGAAGATTTCTTATTGATTATCTTTTCAGAGACACTTAATTCGATTTTTTTAATTGTTTCCTTTAACTTAGATTCGAAAAATCCCTGAGAATCAAAAAATAAGGTCTGACCCCAAATACACCAAATACATATAAAATACCCTCATCGATCTTTCTCCTTTTTCATTCAAGTTTTGTGCTCTATGGTTTAATATAAAGTACATAATACCAATATGTATTATAGAATCCTCTTCTCAGAGCTTCTTTTGCTTTTACTTTATTTTCGAATTTAGAAAGAATACTATTGAACTGTTCGAATTGTTCAATTGTTTGCTGATTAATACTATAGTCAATCTTAACATCTTTTGATGGGGATATGAACCTAATTAATAATAATGCTTCTTCTATATGGCGCGGATATTTCCTATAGCTTAACTTTTTGAATTTATCGAGATATTCCGGTAAATCCTCTAATCTATATGCAAGTAAATAATATGCCATCAAATATTCAAAAGCCATTTTATTGTTTTCATTTTCCTTTAAAAGTTCAATTAAATCAACATATGAATCTTCGCTGATGGCAATAAAAAAATCAGACTTCGGGATGAGTTTACGTTTTGATTGAATTAAACTATCGGATTTTATTAATAACTCATTAAAAAGATAGTTTCGGTAATGCTTAACCCATTTTTTATGCGAAATACTCTTGTCAAGAATATCTAAAAATTTCTTTGTATCAACATATTTCTCGTTGATAATGTTGGTCACCACAATTCTTTTTAGTATTCTTGGATTATATCCGAATTTTGTTAGCCCCTCATAAGCCCATACCTGTGCCGCCTTGATATGTCCTAAATCAAAATATAGATCGCTGGTAGCTATTGCCATTGGCCTGGAGAAGTTTTCGATAAACAAACCATCATCCCCCATCATTTGAGGATAATCGAATAGATTATCAAGCAATTGCCCTGTATGATATAATGCTCTATTTACATTAAAATTTATCAGAACATTATAATCTCCTACTCCCCGGGAAATATTCAAAAGCTCATTCCACCTGCCCTGTTCCGCAAGATAATCGATCTGATTCTTCTTTTTTTCTCGTAAGTCAAAAGAAAATGTTAGTATTAAGACTGCAGCAAGTATAATAAAAATTGATTGTGCTGATATATGATGGAACCTTGCCAGTAATTTATTTTGTTTTTTAACCTTGACTTTGATATATTTTAAATAAACGAAAAGACCCATTTTTAGCATTGGCAGAGAAAGAAAAAACAAATAAAAACATAAATTTGGGTTAAAGTAAAAAGGCCAACTATAGAACCTATAAGCTACAATGTAAAGATATGCTTCTTTAAGAGTAATCATAAACAAATATCGTGCTGCAATATAAGGGTATATCAAGTATACCACGACACTAAATCCGGCATAGATAT
>Ga0315552_1000348_pt1 | contig 28568 bp, 19 predicted proteins | sample SalMarSW160170MG_2_FD_203102 | JGI IMG/M metagenome (GOLD analysis project Ga0315552, IMG submission 203102) | Salt marsh sediment microbial communities from the Plum Island Ecosystem LTER, Massachusetts, United States - Salt Marsh Sediment SW1601-70 ...
CAATCACGATGCTGTCGAACAAATGGTAAACTATATTAACAGCCTTGAAAGCACATATTTAGGTGTATCCCCAAAAATAAAACTTTACTACCAGAAAGATTTTTTAGAAAGTACGGGTATCTATATTAATGAAAATTTTTATATAGGCCATTACGGACTGGGGCAGCTAGATCTAAGCCAGTATAATAGAGAAGAAGATATTTTTGGTGTATCTTTTGTATCCTGCATGATAAAGCACGATGCTTTTCTTGAAAATAAGGTAGGACTTATCGACCCTACTTTTTTCTTATTTTACGAAGATGTAGATTTTTGCTATAGGGCAAATCTTCACGGATATAGATTCAGGTCCTGCCCTTCTGCCATATGCTATCACAGGTATGCATACAGCTTTAGGGATGAAGCCACCTCTTTCCAAAAAAAATACTATTATCAGAAGCTGAATCTTTTAAAAACGGCCTATAAAAATGCAGAATCAAATAATCTTGACAGAATCATTTCAAACGAAATTAATATCCAAAAAAAGAATTTGAAAGATATCAACCTCAAAGAAACCGCCAAAAAAATAATAAGCGGGTTTAAAAAAAGTATAAGATATCTTAAGAACAAAAGACAGTTTATCCAGTTCTCCAGACAGATATTTGACACCGATATCATAAAATACAGCTGGGGAGAGAAAGTATTTTTTGATATCGTAAAAAATGAACCGGTTTATTCCATAGATAATCTTTATCAGTCTTACCGCAGATTATTTGCGATTTTGGGAAATGAAAGATATTCAGTATATGTTAATTATCTGATGGACCTGAAAGATACCAAGTTTAAAACTGAAACCAGCATGTTTAAAAATATACTTCACAGTAAATTAGATTATGAACCCACCTCAGTCCATAAATTTATAGATAAGCTACAATGACAGATAAAATTTTAAGAATCGGAATAGATATATCGACCCTGCTAAACCACGGCCCTGACATCGGTGCCGGCAGATATATAATAAACCTTGTAAAAAGCTTACTTACAATCGATAAAAAAAATATCTATGTTCTTACCGGAAGGTATGTTTCAGAAACAAATATTGAGGCCGTATATGACTTGGTAAAGGATTTTAAAGAGAACAGGGTTGAACTGAAATTATATAGGACCTCCCGGAAAAAACTTGGACTGTGGGACAGACTCGGATTCCCTCCCCTTGAATTTCTGGGTTTTAAAGCAGATACGCTGCACTGCCCCGATTATCTCATACCTCCCACTTTAAATAAGAATATAATCCTGACTATTCACGACCTGGCTTTTATAAGGTTTCCGGAATTTAATTTTGAGTGGTTCATAAAAAAATACACAAGAGACGTCAGGAGAAATGCACACATCTCAAAGAAGATAATCGCTGTTTCAAAAAGCACCAGAAATGATATTGTAAAATTCTTTGAAATAGATCCCAGAAAAATAGATGTAGTTTATGAAGCTGCTGACAGGGTATTTAAAGCTCTGGCTTTAAACAGGATAGATAAAAATATACTTAAAAAGTACAAAATAGATAAGAAATATATACTCTCCGTAGGGACTATTGAGCCCAGAAAAAATCTTATAACACTTATAAAAGTCTTCAATCGATTAAAACAAGAAAGGACCGGCTTCGATTATAAGCTGGTAATAGCAGGAAGGACCGGCTGGAAGAGTGAAGCCACTTACAGGGAAAGAGATATGAGCCCCTGCAAGGAAGACATCTTATTCATAGGAAGAATCCCCGATTTTGACCTTTTACAGATATACAACCAGGCCGAGCTCTTTGTCTACCCTTCTCTTTTTGAAGGTTTTGGCCTGCCTCCCCTGGAAGCGATGAGCTGCGGACTTCCGGTAATAACATCTAATAGTCCAGCTTTAAAAGAAGTGATAGGTAATGCCGGAATAAACGTTCCACCTAAAAATTATGATGAGTTTAAAAAGAAAATATTATATGTCCTCCAAAACAGAAGTTTAAAAGATGAACTTAAGAAAAAATCACTGATACGAGTAAAAAAATTTAACTGGACAGACACAGCCGTAAAAACTCTGGAAATATATAAAAAACTTTCCTGTTGAATTATTTTTTTACCGCTATTACTTCTTTATTGATATTGATGAATTTAGATCTGCAATACCTTCAGCTGTTTTTCTGTTTATAACATTTACCGCAAACATATCATTTACCCAATCACAATAGGTCATATTATCCTTGTACGCCACAGCAGACGAAATCAGATACTCTCCACCTATTAAAGGGACCTTCTGTTTAAAAACAACCTTTATCAGATCACCCTTTTCAAATGTCCCCGTCTTTATATTGTTCAATCTTGTATTAGTCCCGTATACAGTATTACCCCTGAAATCTTTGAACCTTATTCCAAATACGGGTTCTTCAATTCTTTTCTTGAACAGCACTTCATAAACTATTTTAACATCACCTCCATACTCACAAAAATCAATCTCTCTTCCCTTGCCGTCCAGAAGCTTGATGCTTTGGATCTCTGCATCCCCGCTTCCGAATCTTTTTATAGTCTCTCCTCCTACGCTTGAGTCAGCCAGTTTTGCTATTTCTTCTCCATTGACTATCTTTCTGTTGCGTTCGATAACAGTCTTAAATATTTTCTTCCTTTCTATGCTCTGCTGTTCGATGATTCTCTTTTTCTCCAGTTCCTCGATATACGCTCTGTACTTTGTAACTATACTTAAAGGTTTACCCATATCTTCTACTTTTCCATCCTTTATAAATACTACATTACTGCATAAATCAGAGATGGTATCCAGATCATGAGAAACTATTATTATCGTTTTACCCTTCTTCATAAAATCATATATGACTTTATAGCATTTTGCCTGGAAAGCCTGATCTCCTACAGCCAGGACTTCATCAACAAGCAGAATATCCGGGTTGACATTGATCGCAACAGAAAATCCCAGTCTCATATACATACCGGATGAATAATTCTTTACCGGTGTATCAATAAATTTAGCAAGTTCCGAGAACTCTATTATCCCATCCATTTTCTTGTCGACATCTCTTTTTCTCATACCAAGAATCGCCGCATTTATATATATGTTTTCCCTGCCAGTAAGATCAGGGTGAAATCCTGCTCCCAGTTCCAGAAGTGCCGATAGCGAACCGTTCACTATGACTTCCCCGCTGGTAGGCTGAAGAATCCTTGCCATCATTTTAAGAAGCGTGCTCTTTCCCGAACCGTTCGGTCCGATTATTCCCAGCGTCTGCCCGTGGTCTACAGTGAAAGATACATCATCCAGAGCCAGGAACTCCTCAAATGTCGTACGCTTCCTCCTGAGTATGGTATTCTTCAGACTTGGGATCTTTTCATGATAGATCCTGTATTTTTTAAAAACAGACCTTATATCAACAGCCATATCATTCCCAGGATCCTTAATCCCTTTCCCCATGTACCTATTCTCTTTTTTGTTCATTTGATTAGATTTCCTCTGCAAATCTGGGTTCTAATTTTTTAAAAATAAAATAACCGATAAAAAATATCAGCAGCGTTATCCCAACGGCGATCAAAGTCTCCATAATACCGGGAAAACCTGCGCCTTCCGGATATTTTATATAATAGAAAATATTCCTATAGTAAGCAGCATACACTGTCATTGGATTTAGTTTTATTATGAATTGAAATCTCTCAGGGACCATTTGTAAAGGATAGATGATCGGCGTACCGAAAAACCACACCATCATAATGATAGTTATCAGATGCTGAAGATCCCTGAAAAACACATTCAAGGCCGATACCAGCAGAGTCATGCCCACAACCAGGAAGAATTGAATAAATATCAATATGGGTAATACATAAAGAAATAAATAGAATCTATATCCAAGAACAGCAAGCGCAATAAATAATGCAACAAGCTCCAGAAGAAAGTTAAAAAGGTTGGCAAGCACTATAGACAGAGGAAGTATTTCTCTGGGAAAATAAATTTTATTCACAAGATTGCTATTGGAAATAATACTTCCCGTGCTGTAGTTGACTGAATTGGAAAGAAAATTAAACGGAAGCAAGGCACAGATCAAAAAAATTGCGAATTCTTCTATACCTGCCCGCAGTACAATTGAAAAAACGAAAGTATATACCAGCATGGTCAGTATAGGATTCAAAAGAGACCAGAAAAAGCCTAAAACCGACCCCCTGTATTTGACCTTGAGCTCTTTCTTTGTGAGGCTGAAAAGAAGCTCTCTGTATGAAAAAAGTATCTTTAAATTTTTTATCATTTTTATTTTTAAGCTCCGATCAGATCTAACAGGATCTAATCCAATACTAAAATATTTATTATTATAAACCTAATTAATAGCTTCTATCTGACTTTTAAGTCTGTCAGATATTTTTTTTGCATCATAGTTTTTCACAACATACTCCCTGCCTTTTTCACCCATTCTACCGGCTTCACTTTTATTTTCTAAAAGAAAATCAATCCCTTTTTTAAAACTATCATAATCACTATAAAGCAGCCCCCCGCCACTTCTCCTAATATGTTCAATTATAACCTCCGAACCGTCACTTGCCAGTATAGAAGTCTTTTGTGCCATTGCTTCAAGAGTTACTATACTAAAACTTTCATTGGGGGATGGCATAATAAAGATATTGGCTCCACTCATTAATTTAAGTTTTTCTACCTCAGACAGGCTGCCCTTAAATATAATATACCTGCTGGATGGAATTTTAATCTTATTATCTCCAGTCAATATTAGATGTAAATCAGACGGGCAATCTTTTTTATACTTTAAAAAATAATCAACTAATTGGGTACAACCTTTATTTATATCAATTCTCCCACAATATAATACATAAGGGAAATCCAGCCTGGCAGGTAGAAACTCTTTTGTTTCCACTGCCATACCGATTACACTACCTGGTAATTTCCCCCACAATAATCTTCCAAAGCGGCATTCACTATCCGTATTCCACAGAATAATTTTCGGTCTTTTAGCTATATATTTATAAGCAGAAAGATAAGCTGGTGGCTCGTCATGTAAGGTTGGTACAAATAAAATCTTATGCCGTGGAACATTAAACATGCCAAAATAAGTTGTAGGATAAAGATAAGTCACAAATACCACAGCTTTGTACTGCTTGTATTCTTGAGATAAAAAAGCCATTAAATCATCAGAATATGGGCCCTGCTTATATATAAATTCCTCCTGAAGCGGAATGGGCCATTCAATAAGCTCCTTGACTGATTTGGTTGTATTTCTTGATCTGATCCTTTCAAATTCATCTAACAGCCGCCTGTGGATCTCACACCAATAATCAGCCCTACCCTGAGAGACTTTAAATCTTTTGATACGTATTCCATCTCTGATTTCATCACCTTCATTCAGTACATTATCCCATCTGCCAAGGTCTATCGCAGTTGTCGTTAAAATATGAACCTCGTAACTTTTTTTTAGCAAGCAAGCATAGTGCCATGCTTCAGCCTCAGAACCGCCGACAACATTCTCATGACATCTTTGTACGACAATAGCTAATTTCTTCATAGAAATCTACCCATAATATCTAAAAACTTTTTCTCGATTATTTTAGAAGTAAAATTATTTTTATATCTCCTCCAGCCTGCTTCTCCAAGAAAAAAATATGCATCTCTATCGGTGACGATCTCATTGATTGTAACTGCCATCAGACCAATATCTAAATCTTCCCATACTATTCCACCATCGCTGATTGTATCAGTAACTGCAGTAGAACCATAAGCTATAACCGGTATCTTCATACCCATTGCCTCAACTAAGGGTACGCAAAAACCTTCGTGGTAGCTAGTTAGAATAAAAATTCTAGAGACAAGAAAATATGATTTTAATTGTTCATCACTGACTTTATCAGTAAATACAATAGAATTCCCGAGACTCAGCCGCCCTACCTTATCATTTAGATAATTGATATAAGCAGCCAGCTGAGGATGTTTATCACCGACTATAATTAATCTGCTGTCTTTATTAAAATATTTATTATATACCGCAAACACTTCGATTAGTTTTTCAAAACCTTTATTGGGAGCAACTCTCCCAACAGATAAAATATTGACTTTTCCGTCATTATACTTATTCAATATATCAAAATCCGGCTTAAGATTTTTCAATCTTTCTATATTGTTAAATGGGGGAACAATAAAGCACTTTGAAGATCCGGCACCTTTTGAAATCATCTCCTTCATATTAAACCTAGAATCGTTTAAATACATATCCAGATCTAAATCAGCAATAACATTTAATTGTTCCCTGCCGCCCTCACAGGTCATTACATGATCTCTTCCAAAACCATGGAAATAATCAGGTGGAGTTATATTATGATATTTTACAATCTTTATGCAATCAAGTTTAGTCAGTATATCCAGACCTTTGAACCATCCACTGCAAAGATGGTATATTACTAAATCTTCACTCTCTCTTATAAAACTGCTTATGATGTCAATGCTCTTTGCAATATCTTCGGATATGAAAATATTCTCAGCAAAAATACCTACTTCATAATTTTGCTTTTTCAAAACATTGAACATGCCTATGACATCATTGCTTACTGCATCACCATAAGAAATCTCAGAAGTGCAAATTGCAATATGTTTCATATTTTATAACCCACCGCTGCATAATCTTGAGGTCCGTAAAAATAATCATTAAACCGCTTTGAAGTTTCCGACTTATCTTCCTTTATCTTAAAATCATCTTTAAACGGATTGATATTCATTACCCTTACTTTACTAAAGCCGCGGGATTCTAAAACTAATTTTATCAAAGAACTCGGTATTGGTTTATTATGAGTTGGATCCAAGTAAAAACTACAACTGCCTACCAGAACATTGTTTGGATTAGGTGTTTCTAATATTACAAGACCGCCCGGTTTCAGCACACGCAATATTTCATCCAGCAGCTTAATCAAAAAATCAAATCCATAATGCTCAATTAAATGAAATCCTGTAACAGCACCCAGGCTATTATCGGAAACATTTTCTATAAAAGAAAGCACTTTACTCTCCGTGACATCAAGACCTCTTTCTTTACAAATCTTTACCATTACTTTATTCGAATCCAGACCTCTTGCGTGCAAATCTGCTTCCTTTAAAAGTTCCAGCCACTCACCCCGGCCGCAGCCAATGTCCAGTATGGGAGAGTTTTTCATCCCGACATTTGCTTCTTTTATAATAGGGATATAAATCTGAAACCGCTCTTTTATTTCCTTGCGGTTGCCCCTTAAATTATCTTCCAAAAAAACATAAAGAGCATCCAGGTCATAGCTGATCTCATCTGTCAAATCCTGTAATTTGTCTCTGCTGATTTTTTCAACACTTTTTACTGCACCTTTAGTAATGCCTTTTATTCTTTGTCCCAACTTAACCAGACTGTTTTTCATGTAATCGACCATATTATTGAGTTTTTCAATTTCAATATCCTGCTGTTCCAATTTTAGTTTCAATTCTATAATCCTGGTATCAAATAGAGTTTTAGATTCTGCGAATTTTAATTTAAGATTGTTATAATCATCAATACTGCTTCTAAAAGTATCTAAGATAGATAAGTTAAACTGTCTCTGGTTTATTGTAATTATCTTAAAAACTTTAAGAAGAATCCTACCAGCCCATCTGTAAATTATCCTTTTTGGAACAGGAAAACTACTGAAAGAAGGTACACTCTCACCAATTTTTGAATTCTGTTCTGCAACATCTAAAAAATCATAAACATTATTGTTTTTTAAACCATAAATCAAATCGGAAGCATTCTCTTTTTTTGCTTTACTCTTAATTTTTTTCTTTAAATCTTCGATATACTTTTTTTTATTATATGAGCAGGTCATAATCATTTCCCTTTCAATAAGCTCCCTTACCAAGCAGCATCACAGGAATCGTCTTCAGAATTATTTTAATATCCAGCTCAATGGACCAGTTTTGTATATAATATAGATCCAATCTTGCCATCTCTTCAAAAGACAGCTCACTTCTTCCGCTTATCTGCCACAATCCTGTACAACCCTGCTTAACTCCCATCCTTCTCAGCTCCCACTCATTATATTTTTCGACTTCAACCGGAAGTGGCGGCCGGGGTCCCACCAGGCTTAGTTCCCCCTTTAAAACGTTTATAATCTGAGGTAATTCATCAATCGAAAATTTTCTTAATAATTTTCCAACCCGGGTAACTCTCGGATCATTTCTCATTTTAAACAACGGGCCATCTGCTTCATTATACTCTATCAAATCTCCCAATCTTTCTTCGGCATCTATATACATTGTTCTAAATTTATACATGTAAAACTCTCTGCAATCTTTAGTCATTCTCTTCTGCATAAAAAACACAGGGCCTTTTGAATCAAATTTAATCAGAATTGCAGTTACTAAATAAATTGGAATAAAAAATACAAAGAGTATGCAACCAAGTACATAATCAATTAGATTCTTTAAAAATAGATTAATTCCAAAAAATCCAACATTTGTAACCTGCATAAGAGGAACTCCTCCTATTTCACGAACACTCAATCTTTTTAAAGAGAATTCAAAAAAACCCGGGAAAATAAGTGTAGTAACATCAAGACCTTTTAAACTTTCAAGTATCTCAAGTATCTCATAATATTTGTACTCAGGACTTGACATAATCACCCTTTGGATATTATTTCTATCTAAAATAGCTTTTAAATCTTCCAAACAACCTAAAATAGTAAAATCCTTACAATATTCTTTATTTTTTAAAATCCTTTGCTTCTTATCTATGTGACCCAAAATTACATAGTCATCTAACGAATACTTCCTTAAACTATCTTCTATTCTTCTTGCATTTTCTCCAATTCCAATAATTACTGTTTTAGATCTAATGTTTAATGTTTTTATCACCTTTTGCGTGATAGCTTCTATTAAAAATCTACTTAAATACAATAAAACAAAACTAAAAAGGTAGAGAAGCAAAATCCATTTCCTAGAAAAAGTAAATAAATCAAGCATATAACCTACAAGTATTATAGCAACTATATTGATACTTACCCCCTTCAGTAATTTTGAATAATAACCTGAACCTTTGTAAATTTTATCCCTATCATATAAATTAAATAAAAAGAAAATAAAAATTGCCGAAAGAATAAATATCACCGAATAGAGAATATAATTTTTCTCAATAATATAAGTTTTATTTATTTCAGCTAAAACGCCTGTATGAAATCTTAAATAATAGGAAAGATAAAATGCCAAAGCCAGGAAAACTATATCTGATATTAAAAGTGAGGTCCCATATATTATTTTCTTCCTAAACCTTGATAAATCCTTCATAGCTTTTAAATTCTCATTAAATCCCGAAAGTATTTTAATATCATAGGTACCCGATTTTATAAATATCTTTTTTGTAATTATCCCTATAACATATCTGCTGAAAAAAATTAAAATCGTGCATATAATTATTAACACTGCAATCCAAGTTTTTGAAAAAGGAAAATCTTTGTAAAGCAGGCCAATTATAATAATTGAAATTACTGATAAAAAAGGTGGGACAAGGATTTTTAAATAATAAACTAAAACCAGATCGCTATAAATTAAAGTGAAATTGTAAAGTCTTATTAAAAACGAAATTGCAATTGCAATACCAACGAAAATTAATGAGTATATAACATATTTACTATCCACTGTATACGTTGGTATTCTTTGACTGCCAAAAATTTTTGTGTAAAACCTTAAATAATATGATAAAAAGCAGCTAAATGACAAAAAAACAAAATCGTTTATTAAAAGTAAAAAACCATAAAATATTCTGTTTCGTGCACCTATTTCATTTTTCATTTTATTTATTATCAATATTATATTTATTAATACGCTTTATCATCATAATCTTATTGTTAACAATATTTTATAAAATTTAACTTCTTACTCTCTCAGTCTCTTACTTTCATTTTATTCTATAAAACTTATTTCTCCAATCCTTATACCAAGTATTCGCGTATCATTATTTACACCTAGCTCCTTAGGAACCCAGGACCTAGAGGTAACTATTGTTAGTGTAAACCTATTACCAGATTCATCACCCACTGATTTTGGGACTTCTATTTTTAAATTATACCACGAATCGTCTTCCAGCTTTATTTTCTTAATAAGCATGTTGTCAATATAAAATTTTACAATATTTGGCTCACTGTTTTTAATTGGATAAGCATCCTGCAATGGTATTATAAATGCAGATCCCTTTTTTTCTAAAACTTCACTGGCGTCATCCGCAGTCCACCTGACTTTTTTACCCTGCAAATTTTCAAAATCATAAAATCCATAATTATTACTCCAGTTATCTCTATCCTGCTTTGCTGTAATAGATAATTTGGTAGATGAATTAAATAAAAAGCTGCATGTAAAAATTAATAATACTATTATCAGACTTATTTTTTGACCCAGATTGAAACTAATTTTGCCATCAATCACTAAAGGGACGTTCTTCACCTTTTTTAAGCCAGGTTCCAAGTTTTTTTCATAATTCACCTGTTTAACTTTTATAAAAGTCAACATTAGGCCGATTATCAACCAAAAAGTAAATTGAACTTCAGTAAAATTTGTATGCGGGCCAAAAAATTGTGCTAAAACCATGGAAAAAAAAGAAAGAAAGAAGCCAATCAATAGCCAATTATTTAAACTATTTAGACTTTGCCTGTTTAAACTTTTTTGGTACTTAAAATAAATTATATATTTTTTTATTATAAGATAGAAAATAAAAAGAATAATTATAAGACCAATAAAACCAAACTCAGATAATACCTGTAAATAATAATTTCCTGCGTAATCCACTTGTGTAAAACCAGGTTCAAAATTCCAGAGATAGTCAGGCAATTCAATAACATAAGAACCTACCCCTACACCAGTAAATGGATAATCTTTAGCCATTCTAATCGCCTGATTCCAGAAAATATACCGATAGTTTGAAACAGATTTTAAAGATTCAAGAAAACCAGCTGTTCTATTATAGCTTAATAATGTTTCCACTGTTTCAAGAGGTCTTTGAATCAAATCTATTTCTAAAACACTGGATTTAATCCTGTTTGTTGTGGCAAAGATTGCTACATTTGCAATTATCAAGATTAATGAAATAACAATTATACTAATTGATACAATTATTTTTTTCCTCTTTGGCATTTTTTTTATATATAAGATTAATCTTTTTATACCCAGGATAAAAAAAATGAAAATTGAAATAAAAATACATAATAATGCAGTACGCGAACCTGAAAATATTACCATTAAAATAAAAGGAGCAAATATAAGAAAGGAAATTAACTTTAAATACCACTTTTTTAATACAATAATTAGAACCACAAATATTGGAAAAACCAAAATGCAGTAAGATCCAAGAGCATTTGGGTCAGTGAAAGTAGAATTTAACCTGCCAGCTTCAACCCAATATTTGATATTCCCAATGTAAGGATCTTTTAAATATTGATATAGAGCAAAAATTGAGGTCAGAAAGGTGGAAAAAATTAAAACAGTAATAGCAGTTAAAATTTCTTTTACTTTATCTAATACATTAAAAATTGCAAAAAATAAAGCAAAGCCAATAAAATAATTAAAGAAGAAACTTAAAGTCCAGAGTATCGCATTATTTGAGCTAAATCCGTTTATATTAACTTTTATATTATGATAATTGTTTGTTATAAAAGGGAAAAAATTTGAATATCTGAAAATTGTCATTATTGTAGATAGTGAAAGTAGAATGATGAAAACTAGGAAAATCTTTGAAATCTCACTTTCAAAAGGCATTAAGGGACCTAAAAACTCCAGTCTATTCTTAAAATCATTGTGAAATAAATTTAAAAGAAATCCCATAAAAAAAGCGAAGAAAAAGAATAATAAAATTGGAACAGAATTTGTCTTTAAAATTGAAGTCAACGAGTTGAATAATGGTATTAAAAAAATAAATAAATATAACCCGATCTTAGCTTTAAAAGTCGTCAATAAAAAAATTAACAAAACCAAAATATTTATAAAAAACAAAAAACCCAAACTATCATATCTTGCTAAACTTTGATATGAGAAGAACATCAAATAAAAGATAAGAAATACTACAACATTCCTAAAAAATAAAATTTTATTTACCACCAAAGGTTTAAAATTCATGATATATGACTTTAGCTTAATTTATTAAAAGAATATACTATTTATTTTGTTTAATCACCATTTTAAAATAAAAGAAGTAATTAGAGATTTTTAACTTTTATTCTTTATAATTTTTTTATAAAAACTTTCCACTTCTTTTATATAACTCAGACTTTTAGTTAAATAATCTTCATAGCTTTTCCTCGCATTTATTCCTAACTTTTTTGACAAAGTAGAATCATCTATAAACTTCCGTAAAGCTTTAACTAATGAATTTTTATCTCCAGATTTAAAATATAAACCATTTACACCATCCACTACAAACTCTGTGATTCCACCCTGGTCAGGTACGACAGCCGGCAAATAATATCCTGCAGCTTCTTTAACTATAATTCCGGAGGTTTCCATGACTTTTGAAGGTAAAATAATCGCTTGCGCTTGGGCCATTAAATTATAAATTTTTTCTTCTTCCAGCCAACCAAGAACTTCCAGTTTCTCCTTACCAACTTTCTTCGCATAATCATTACATAATCCATACATTTCACCACTGCCAATGATAATTAACTTTACATTCAGGCTTTTTACTGCTCCAAGAAGTAAATCTATACCTTTCTCAGCCGATAATCTGCCAATATATAAAAAAGTAGCTTTAAAATTTTTTAAATCTCCAATTTCAGAAGAAGCTCTGGCAATATTATTAGTATCAATAATTTTTACAGGATTATCAATTACCTTGACCTTTTTACAAGCTGGAAGATAAATTTTAAAAATGCCGTTAACAAAACTACTAACTGCTATATACCCATTTATTTTATTATTTATTTTAAGGATATCCTTTGTATAATGGAATCTAAAATATCTCCATAACTTTTCCAGATAACTTCTTTTATCGCAATTGGTAAATAAACACTTTACAGCCTTACCTTTCTTATATAGATAACAAGACTTTTCTGTCCTGAAATTATACAGCCCCATATTCGGACATAAAAGTCCAAAATCATGTAATGTATATACAGACGGAATTCCATATGAATTAACAACACTGATCAGTACCCATGTAAGGGCCTTTGAAACTCCATGAAAGTGAGCAATATCAGGCTGCCACTCTGATAAAAGCATTTTTAATCTTTTAACGGCTGAAAAATTATAAATACCTGAAATTATAGAACTCAACTTATTTGAACTGTTTATTAAGTCTTTCTGGCCTAAACAAATGATCTCCTTAATAGAAGATCTTGATAATTGTTTACTTATTGGACCTACTGCAGAAAAAAATATAACCTCATTACCTTCTTCAGCAAGTTTCTTAGCACTTTCTACAGCGATTTTCCCAGCCCCACCTTCAATATAGGCATAGTCATTAAAAATTAAAATTTTCAAAAGATTCACCTACAATTAAAATAGGAAATTTACTTAATAATCAATTAAATTTTTAGTAATGATAACACAAAAATTGAATAAATATTAATAAGAATGACTTAAGAATAAAGTAGCAGTTCTATTCTTTTGAATCTTTCTTGCCAGGAATTTTTTTTTGCAAAATTTAAATATTTGCTCCTATCTTTATCTCTCAAAGCTAGATTCAATTTATCGATAAAATCATCAGGATTTTCCGCAAGATAGGCAGGGCTTCTTAATCTTTCTAATTCGTCCCACTTTGTTGAAACTACCGGTAAACCACAGGCCATATATTCATATAGTTTTATTGGATTTATTGATTTAACAACAGGATGTTTTATATCAAAAATTATAATCCCAACATCAGAATTATAAATATATGAAGGTATTGAAACATAATTTTTTTTACCCAATAAATAGATATTTGGGATATTCTTAAGTTCTAAAATATTAATCTTAGGGTTACCAATAATTACAAAGGATATGTCTTTACATCTGTTTGCAACTTCTATTAAATAATTGACGCCAAACCATTCGTCAATCGCACCTACATATATAGCAATCGGCCTTCGTATTTTTTTAAAATCTTCGGGTATATTCTTGTTTAAATTATTAAAATGATCCAAATCTACCCCATTTGGAACATAAACCATTTTATTTTCATAGCCTTTCAGATAATTCTCCAGAGTTTGGGCGGTATAAACTATCGTATCAACTTCATCCATGAGCTTACTCTCCAGTTTCTGTATATTCCCGGTTATCTTTTTAAAAGCGCTAATAATATCAGAAACTCTAAAAATAGACTTTCTGTACTTAATTTCTTTAATCCAGAAATACTGTATTACTGAGTCAAACCATAAAAGATCGATATCTTCAAATCCTAAATATCTTGTATAATTTAAAACATTGGGAATTGTTAATTTATTCCAGTTATTAACAATAAAATTAACTCTAAAAACAGGCTTTTCATTCGGAGTGATCAGCGCCATTGGAACATATATATTTATTTTTTCATTATCACTATTTATTCGTCCTTTATAGATTTCATACCTATCATGAATCTGAATTTTGTTTCTTGCCATAAAATGGAAAGGCGATATAGGATCTGAAACGAAAAATACTTCCCAACCATTTTTTGCAAAAATTCGTGCGTAGTGATGGCTGCCCACTTGATAAGGTGAAGTCCAGTAATTTGATGCTGCCATTAATATTTTTTTCGTCCTGTTTTTCATAATTACAGATGTTTAATCACTATCAATAATTTCTTCCAACTTTTTGTTTATATATTCCTCAGAATAATCCATCTCGTAAGGAGACAAAGCAAATAAAAATTCACACAGAGCATCTGATTCAATAAAATATATTAACATATTTGTTTTCTTTATCTCACCATAAGCAGGTGATACAAAACCTTTTTCAATTTTCATACTCAAATCAATAGGCTTTAATGGATGAATATTTAAATATTTTCCTTTGCTATATCCCAATTGCGCATTCAAAGTATTATTTTTTAAATATAAAGAAACTTCATTACTCAAAATAAAATTTATATTAAAAGAATGCCTGCCTTCTCCTTTTATAATGTCTTTTATAAAAAAACTTAAACTCTTTTTATCAAAAAATATTTGCCTCCTGTGCACTATTCCATTTTCTAAACGCCTATAGCCATAATGTTCTGCATCAAAAAAATCATATTTTTCAGTACTTACCCATGAATTTACCTTTACTCTGGCATCATTTCTCAGTAAAAATAAACTTTTATGCACAAATCTGCTTTGTTCCTCATTATCGACTGTGATTGTGTTATGGTAATAAGTTGATCTGAATTTATTTCTAAGTTCTGGTAGTGGTGTATATAAATATGTACCAGGATCTATTAATACTCTTTTCCCATCTAAAAATAATTCAAAGCTTAATTTATCATTATGAGCATGCCCCTCATAGTTATTCTGCCCGCTAGAGCCACATGAAATAATCATATGGATTTTATCACTGCGCATCACATACCAACCTGAATCTGAAAATGCCCGGCTACTTATCTCCTTTAAATTATTTCCTCCACAATCGTATCTGTAATCTAAATTATACTTACCAAATATCCATAAAGAATCCTGGGGAAACTTAAATTCTTTAACTATAAACTTTGATTCATTAAAAAAAATTGCCGCTAATGTTAAAAGATATTTCATATCCGATTTTTCCTCAGTACAGTATATATGAAGTCTGCCATTATCATTATCACCTAACTGCGGCATAATACCCGAGGGATTCAATAAATATAGAATTGCCTCAAACATTTTATGAAGTTTCTCAATGAATTCCAGGCCGAATATTTTTCCCCCCAATTCTGAGAAATTATTCAAATTACTACCAGGGAACTCATCAGAAAATGCTTTTATGGAAGTAATTGCAGGATAAAAAAATAACTCTAGGACTAATCTGTGATAGTACGTAGATGCTTCAAAATCACAGCCATCATTATAGATTTGCGCACGCATTTGGTTCCTCAATTCTTTCAAAGCAAAATCAAACCAAGCCTTACCCCGGTTACTTTCATAAAAAAATAATCCCGAATACAGCAATCCTGCAATATCTGAAAGATAGTGATTTGTCTGGGATTCAAAAAAAGCTTTCTCTAAATTGTCTCTTATATGAGTACCATGACTAAAAATATTTTTACAAATTTCAAAGCAAAATTTCTCATTTAATAATTTTGAATGCTTAAAATAAAATAAACTTACAATCCAGTTGCATACCCTTATGGCTGTATCCATTGTGCATGACCAATTTACACCAAACTCAGTAGGGTTATTTTCGATCCAATCAATTGTCTGATAAATATACTCACATGTGTATTTTTCATCTCCAGTCAACCAATAAGCCTGCCCTAATGTTAGAAAATGATAACACCTTGAGAGTTCCCATGGCACTTTTATATCAACCCCTGGTAAATGCCCATGCTTGATTAATTTATACCAAGTTTTATTATCCCATCTATAACCTGATTTAAAATCGATATGCCAGTCAATTGGCTCATAAATATAATCTGCCAGGCAATCGGCCGAATCTAAATTATCTGTATTTCCCAAATTCTCAGAATTATCAAATAAAAGTGAGATCTTTTCTTGTATTTTTTCTTTTATCTCATTTAATTCAATATCACTTAAGCTCATTTTATAAACATTATTTTCTAGACCTGCTGACTTCAAATTATAGGAAACATGTACTTTTCCTGATCCCAAAAGGTCAAAGTTATGATTACAAGTTTCATTTGCAAAATCTACTAACTTTCTCTTTCCAGAAAAATGATTTCTAATAAACTCCAGGTCTTCAATGTTAACTATTTTATTAAATTTATTTTTATTAAAAATTTGTTTAATAAATTTGCTCTTATAACTATAATCATCTTTTAAATCTAGGCTTCTTATACCATTTAACTTAAGAGTAGCTAAAAAATTTTCATCAGATATAGAAGTTCCCATTTTTATAGCTTTTTTGTAGCGATAATAATCTTTAATTTTATTGATAATCTTTCTTAAAACTTTATATAGAGTTTTATGCAATTTTAAATCCATTTATCAATAAGTCATGGGCATATTATAATTTTTACGAAAGCAGAGTAAACTCCTCCTGTTAGACATATTGTATACTAAAATATCTTAGGTTAGAATAGCCGATGAGACAGGTTTTTCATCCATATGTTAGTAGTGTTGGTTGTACCCTAAGAATTGTAAAATGTGATTAAAAAATGACAAGATAGAACAAAAACTATATATAAAGATATAATATGGAGTAAAATATTAAATAATGAATTCTAGAAAAAATCATCGATATTTGCCTTTACTTCAATAAAAGGAGATTCTATGAATGAAAATGTAAAAAGAAATAAAAACAAGAAATCCCTTACAAGGTTGGGCTCAAATTGGGGTGGACATTATTTGGACATGGAATTAATACCAGATAAGAGTCTGGTTATTTCAGCCGGGATTTCGTACGACATTAGTTTTGACGAAGAGCTTATTAAGAGAAAGCAATGTTATATAATCGGTATTGATCCGACCTATTTAGCAGCTCAAACTATATTTAAATACTACTGCAAAAATTTTTCTAGAAGGAAAAACTTTAAATTAATTAGAAAAGCGGTCCATAACAAAACGGGTTTAACAGTATATCTAGGAGGTCCAGCAAGAACCTTTTTATCCCCGCAAGGTGAAAAAGCGAGAACTATTTCACTGGATGATATTGTCTCTATGTATACTGGGGCTTCTGTATTAAAGTTAGATATTGAGAGCGCGGAATTCCCCGCTATTGAGAGCCTTTCCACAAAGCTCAGAACCCCCCAAATTGTGATAGAGTTCCACACTTGGCTAAATAGCGAGTCAGACCAATTTCCAAATGAAGGTGTTTGTCCATTACTTTATACTTCGGAAGACGTATTGAATGCGGTCAAAAAAATAAAGGGAATGGGCTATAAATTAGTTTATGAGGAGAGAGAGCATAAAGAACGAATTGGACAAGAGACTCTCTTCATAAGAAAAGAATTCGCTTCAAAGTATGAAGACATTAAATTAATGGATTAAGGAAACATATAACAAATCATAAAATAACTATTTCAGTCCATGGTCTAGCAAGATATATAAAAGATTTTTATTCTATTATTTTCTGTCATTTTCAATCCATTCTTCATGCCATAGTACAAAATTCAATAAAAACCATAAATTGTCAGCATTACTCTTTTTAGACCCGCCTTTTTTTATTATTTCCTCTAAGTATTCGCGATTAAAATAATTAGTCCTGTCTGAAAACTTTTTTAATTTTTCTTCAGCAAAAGTTCCAAGTTTTTGGAAAAACCATTCATATATAGGAACACCAAACCCCTGTTTTTTTCTATAAATCATCTCATCCGGGATAATCCCCTTTACTGCTTTTTTAAGTATATATTTCAAATCGCCATTTTTCGCCTTTATTTCCTGTGGTATAGACATTACAAGCTCAACAAATTTGTGGTCAAGAAAAGGTACCCTGGCTTCAAGTGAGACAGCCATGCTCATTTTATCGACCCTCATTAAAAGTAGCTCTGGAAGCCTTAAATTTAAATCTAAATAGCTCATCCAGGACAAGGGAGTATTTTCCCACGACTTTTCTAAAAATTTTTGATAAATTGGTTCAATAATTTCAAAGGAACTGTAATTTTTAAAATCACTATTTAATTCTTTAGATATTAATTTTTTTTTACTTCTACTAAAAAATGCTTCTATCCCGCCCCAGAATATTGGCTGGTCTTTAATTGCTCTATCTATCCATTCATAATATGATTTTTCAGTTTTATTCAATAATTTTAACGAATAAAGGCCAAGTTTTTTAAGAAATTTTGAATTTACTTTAGAGTTTAATCTATATAAATCCAACATTGTCTTCCAGGACGGATAACCCATGAAAAGCTCATCGCTTCCCTCGCCAACCTGGCATACAATTACGCCATTTTCTCTAGCAAATTTAGAAACTGCATATACAGGGAAACATACAGGATCTGCGATAGGTTCATCCTGATGGAAAATTAGAGTTTTTAAAAAATTCATAAAATCATCTATGTTCAAAATTTTTTCATTGTATTCAGCATTAATAATAGAAGCCATCATTTTTGCATATTTAAATTCATTTTCATAAGTTCTGTTATCACCTTCATAACCTATAGTAAATGCTCTAACTTTTTCCAGGCTATTTTCAGAAAAAAGCGCAAGATTTGTACTTGAGTCAATTCCACCAGATAAGAATACACCAACAGGAACATCACTTATTTGTCTATATCTAACCGATTTTCTTAGTTCATCTATTATTTTTTCAGAAATTTCATCTTCAGAAACTCCAATTAGGGGCTCGGTATAATCAAAAACATCCCAATATTTACAAATATTAACTTCTCCATTTTTTGATAATTTCAGAAAACAGCCAGCAGGAAGTTTAAAAATATCTTTAAACATAGTCTGAGGTGCAGGTACAGTTAAAAAGGATAAAAAATGATAGAATCCTTCAATGTTAAATTCTCTCTTTATGCCCGGGTCGACAAGTATGCTCTTTATTTCAGAAGCAAAAATAAACCTGCCTGAATTCTTTGTATAATAAACAGGTTTTATACCTATTCTATCTCTTGCAATAAAAAGCTCCTTCTTATTATCATCCCAGATTGCAAAGGCAAACATCCCTCTGAATTTATGCAAGCATTCTATTCCCCACTCTTCAAAACCATGCACTACAACCTCAGTATCACTATGATCTGTTTTAAACCTGTGTCCTTTTTTCACAAGTTCAATCCTTATTTCAGCATGATTATAGATCTCTCCATTAAATACAACCCAGATTGTTTTATTCTCATTGTACATTGGCTGAACTGCAGAATATGATAAATCAATTATAGAAAGTCTTCTGTGCGCCAATCCGGTAAACCCATCATCGGAAACCCATAAACCACAGTCGTCCGGGCCGCGGTGAATCATTTCATCACGCATTTTTACGAGGAGCAGCTCGTTAACCTTAGATTTCTTTTGGAAATTAAATATACCTACAATTCCACACATAAGTCAGATAATATCAGCTCTCTTTAATTTGCTTTTCAACTTTAAAACTTATTTCTGTTGCCTGAATTAATTGCCATAGGGGTATTACTTGAGCTTCACTACTACCTTTTAAGTATTCTCCAAAACTCTTTAATTCGTTCAAGTGTCCCTTGTCCTGTATCCCTTTATCAAGCAATTTAATCCTTGCATCATACAAATATAGTTCCTTAAAATCATTAAGATATAGGTTCTTGCCATCAAAATATACATCCATTTGTTCTTTTGGTGCAACCCTTGAACCCATTGAAGTGTAAGTCAGATTACAAACAGACCCATTTTTATATTTTATTGTTGCCGAAAAGTTATCATTTGTCAGATACTGTTCAGATAAAGGAGTGATGGAATGAGCACTTATTGAATAAAACTCACTCCCTGTAAAGAAATTGAACAGGTCATAAATATGGCAAGCCTCACCAATATTCCTGCCTCCACCTTCTTCATTATGTACCCAGTGTGTCTTTGGAATATATCCTGCGTTCATCCTGTAGTTTATTAGTAATGGACCATTACCGGCACTTATCAATTTTTTTGCTAACAATGAATAAGGTGAAAATCTTCTATTAAAACCAACCATATATGGTATTTTTGTCTTTTCTATTATTTCTTTTAGCTCTAAAAGCTCATCCTCATTTAACGCCATAGGTTTCTCCACAAAAACAGCCTTACCGGCTTTCAGGACATTAACTGCAATTTTGGCATGAAGATTATGCCGTGTTGAGACAAGCACAAGCTTAATATTCTCATCATTTAAAATCTGGTTATAGTCAGTTGTCGCAATATAAGCCTTGTACTGTCTGGCAATGCTCTCTGCTTCCCCGCCAACTTTACTGCATATAGCATAGATATTAAAAATGTCTTTTAATTTTTTAAGATTTGGCAAGTGTACATCCTGTGTAAAACTGCCTGCACCAATTATTCCAATATTTATCTTTCCTTCTCTTGCCCCAGACTTATATTCAAATGAAATTTTATTTTCAGATTTTGACTCAAGATTATATTCAAGAAGAACTATTAAAGGCTTTTTGTCAGATTTTATATATTCATATGCTTCTTTTGCAGATTCTACAGGAAAAGTTCCCTCAATAAGAGCATCTATATCAAGCTTCTTTTCTGATGCCAGCTTCAGGTATTCATCCATATTTCTTTTTTCTGTCCATCTTACATAAGCATATGGATATTCAAACCCCTTAATCTCATAATTATCATCATATCTTCCAGGACCATAAGACGTAGAGATCAGAACATCAAGTTCCCTTTTGTAAAATTCTTCCCTTTTTATATTAATGGCAACATCTCCAACAATTACAACTTTTCCTTTTCTCCTGCACATTTTCACTGATTGATTAATCAAAGAATCACTTTCCGAAGCAGCTGTTATAATAACAGCATCTGCGCCAAATCCATTTGTATTTTGTATAATCTCATGGACTATATCATAACTTTTCGCATTTATACCTTTATAAAGTCCAAAAGACATAGCTTTATTTATTCTGTTTTCATCAATATCGATCCCCAATACTCTACACCCCGATACTTTCAGTATCTGGGAAGTAATCTGGCCCAGGATACCAAGTCCAATAACAACAACATAGCTTCCTATTTCAGGAGAGCACCTTCTTACACCCTGCAGGGCAATGGCTCCAAGTGCGACAGTTGAAGCAGTTTTCAGGGATAAGCCATCCGGCAGTTTAACAGTTAAATTTGAAGGAATAGATATAAATTCTGCATGATTTGCCATTCCTGCACCCGCACAAGCAACAAAGTCACCGGGTTTAAAATCATAAGTATTCTTACCAGCTTCCAGAACAACCCCGGATGCTGAATAACCTGTTTGTGTTTTTGCATCAATTTTATTTCTTACCTTTGCAACTGAATCTGCAAGGCCTCTTTCCCTAATCATATCAAGCACTTTTTTTATATTTTGAGGTTTTTCTAATGCCTTCTTAATCAATGATTTTCCCTGGCTTTTTAAAACTGAGATCTCCGTCCCTGAAGATATACAGGAATAATAAACCTGAACAAGAATTTCATCATTACCTGCAATTGGCGCAGGAACTTCACCGATTATGATTTCTCCCCTTTTATTAAAAATTTGTTTCATTTCTTACTCCATAATCTATTATACTCGTTTGCTATCATATTGATTATTCTTTCTGAAGCCCTGCCGTCTCCATACGGATTAGACACTGCAATCATTTTTTTATATTCATTCTCATTGTTTAAAAGAAGTGATATCTCCCTGATGATTGTCTCTGTCTCTGTTCCAACTAATCTGGAAATACCTTTTTCAACTGATTCAGGTCTCTCTGTAAATTTTCTTATGACAAGTACCGGTTTCTTAAGCGTTGGAGCTTCTTCCTGAACTCCGCCTGAATCAGTTATTATCAAGTAAGATTTATACATCAGCCATAAAAATTCCTCATAGCATAAGGGTTCCATAAGAATTATATTATCTAACCCTGATAAAAGACTATAGACAGGTTTTTTTATATTAGGATTTAAATGCACAGGATAGACTATTTTTACTGATCTGTTTTCTTCTGCAACTTTTTTTAAAGCAATGCATACATTTTTTAGTTCTTCCCCAAAAGATTCCCTTCTATGCATTGTTACAAGAATTATCCTTTCATTGCCAGGTCCGGATATTTTTTGAAAAATGCCTTTTTTCTCAATATCTGCCTGCCTGCTTTTTATTTTTTCTATGCCCCATTTAAGAGCATCAACTATTGTATTACCCGTTAAAAATATTGTGTCAGAGTTAATTCCCTCATTTATCAGATTATTCTTAGATTTCTCCGTTGGAGTAAAATTAAAATCCGCTATTCTGCTGATAAGCTGCCTGTTTATCTCTTCAGGGAAAGGGTTAAATTTATTATAAGTTCTAAGCCCCGCTTCAATGTGGCAAATTTTTATCTTTTTATAATAAGCCGCAAGTGCAGTTAAAAATGCAGTTGTGGTATCACCCTGTACAATTAAAATATCCGGAGAAACGCGTGTAAAAACTTTCTCCATGTTTTGCAGAATTTTTGCAGAAAGGCTCCCCAGCGCCTGGTTTTCAGTCATCAGTTTTAAAAAAATATCAGGCTTTATTTCAAAAAAATCTATTACCTGATCCAGCATTTCCTTATGCTGCCCTGTGGAACAAATCGTTAATCTAAACATTTGTTGATTTCTTTCGAGTGCCTTTATAACGGGAGCAAGTTTAATACCTTCAGGTCTTGTACCGAATGAAACTAATACATTTATTTTATTTTCTTCATCTTCGATACTGTTAATAATCATTTTTCTTTAATGTTACTTAATCAAATCAGATATTGTAATAATTAAATCCCAGTTTTTCTACAATTTCTTTATTAAAAAAATTCCGGGTATCAAAAATATTCCTGTTTCTCATTAAATCAGAAACTAAAACCAGATCAATCTCTTTAAAAACACTGTGGCCTGAAAAAAGCAATATAAGATCAGAGCCATTAACTGAATCTTCTAGGCCAGATAAATTATACTTCGTATTTATTACAAGCGGGTCATAAATTGAAACCTTAATCCCCCTTTTCATAAGTTCATTATTAATTACAACAGCAGGACTTTCCCTTATGTCTCCTACATTTTCCTTATAGCTGAAACCAAAAATTGTAACCCTGGGTTCCTTGTACTTATTTACAATTTCAGTAACCCGTTCTGAAATAATAAAAGGCATATTATTGTTTATATTTCTGGACTTCTCAATCAGGGTATCTTTCCTACCTGTATTTTCCAAAATAAACCATGGATCAACAGCTATACAGTGCCCTCCCACTCCAGGACCGGGATTTAAGATATTTACTCTTGGATGCATGTTAGCATACTTTATTACTTCTCTAATATCAATTCCATAGTCTCTGCAAATAAGGCTTAATTCGTTAGCAAATGCAATATTTATATCCCTGAAAGTATTTTCAGCCAGCTTTACGAATTCTGAGGTTTCAAGATCAGTTAAAAATATTTTTCCCTTAACAAAAGTTTTATATATATCTTCAGTAATTTCTGCAGATTTTTTATCAATCCCGCCCACTATCCTGTCATTCTTCTCAAGCTCATATACAATTTTACCTGGAAGGACTCTTTCGGGACAAAAAGCAAGATGATAATCTTTTCCCGCTAAAAGCCCAGTACTACTTGCAATTATTTTACCGACAATATTACGTGTTGTGCCGGGGGGTGATGTTGATTCAAGTATTACAAGATTACCCTTTTCAATCTTATCCCTTATTTTATTTGCTGCACTTATTACATAACTCAAATCAGCCTTATTCTGATGATCCAAGGGTGTGGAAACAGCTATTATAAATACATCTGATTTTTCAAGTTCAAGAGAAACTTTTAATCTTTTATTTTTGAACGCGTTTAAAAAAATTTTTTCAAGTTCGGGTTCTTCTATATGAAGTTTTCCAGAATTTAGTTTATTAATTGTTTCTTTATCAATATCAACTCCTAAAACATTAAAACCGCTGTTTGCAAGCATGCATGCAGTTGGAAGTCCGATATACCCCAAACCCAAAACACTAATTTTCTTCATAATTCAGCCCTTTATTTTTATTTGAATCTAATGTATCAGTTTAATTTAAATATTATACTATTAATTGGTTTCAATTATTATTTTAACTTGTGCCACTAACCAGACTGCTATAGATACTAACAACCTTGTTCTTTATCTTTGAATACTCAAACCTCTTATAAAGTATATTATAATTCAAATCAGCAGCTCTATTAACCAGATCATCATCTGCAATAGCTTTTCTAACTGCCTTTTCAACATTTTCAGGATCTTCTGGCTTTACAAGAATTCCCATCTCTTCATTTCTAAACCATTCACTCGCACATGAAGTATCGGATTGTATTGGAAACGATCCCATAACCATTGCTTCAAGCAGTGATGTACTTATTGCATCTGTTATACTTAACCCTATGGAAATTCTTGCACTTCCGTGGTACGACAATATTTCATCATAAGAAGTATTAGAAGGTATTATAAGTGTTTCAATTCCTGTTTTTTGTGTAAATAGCTCTGCAGCAATTATTACATCAATTGTATCCACGCTGTAAATAAATATTCTATAGCCTTTAAGCACATCCGAGCATCGCTCTAGCGCTCTTAATCCTACAAGTGCTCTTCCTGCCCAATTCTGGTAGCCTTTAAGCATTATATTTTTTCTTTCAGAAGTTAGCCCGGGTTTTTTTATTCTGTTTATTTTCTCAAAATCAATTCCACCCGAGTTTGGAATCACAGGTAAAAACCTGCCTTTAAAACCCAGCTTTTTTGCAATTTTAATATCATTACTGCATTCCCCCGAGAGATAATTACAGTTTGAAAGAACATCCCTGATTTTATTCTTTTGGCTGGAAACCTTGCTGAACAGATTCAGTTCACTCCCCCAATTAGTAACAAGCCATTTTGGAAATGTGCCTCTATATCTTTTTTTTGCTTCCAGAGTAAGATACCCCGCCTCCTGGATGTGCATCGAATGGATCAAACCAGGGTTTATTCTTCTTATGATTCTAAGTAATTTTTCAGTTCGTCTTTCAGGGAGAAATTTTTTTATAACATCTCCCCAACTGAAGAAGCTGGTATTTCCATCCATTAGAAAATCCGGAATTTTTATTACTGTTTTTTTACTTCTATACCTATTAATTAAAAATCTTAAAAATTTTGAGTTGCAAATATTAACTGGCGGCATTTCGGGATGTACTGAAGTAAAGCTATTTGTTGGGAATAAATATATATCATATCCCTGGTCAGAAATAAGATTTATCCATCTTGCCGTATGTATGCTGTTTGCCATTGCCACTATTAATAATTTCATATATTTTTAGCCACTTATTTTGTAACTTTTGAACTATCTTTTAATGATTTTAATAAAATCAACCCTTTATTAAACCATTTTTTTAAAATTAGCCATAGATATTTTATTATAATTTTTCTAACTTCAGCCTTTGTCAAATGATTCAATTCAGAAAAAGATCCTATCTGATCAAATTTTGCTATTGGAATAGAAACTAAATCTACCGTTACATCCTTTGAAAAGCATCTTATCCAGTATTCATAATCCATCGCAATACTTAATGATTCATCAAACATGCCGTATTTGTCATATAGATATCTCCTTGTTATTGTAGATGGATGTGGAATCCAACTTAGCAAAGGAGGCCATAGCGCCCACATTTGAGGATGCTTGGGAATTAGAGATGATTGAGCATATTCGATTTGAAAAATAATTGCATCAGAATTACTGTTAGATAGTAAATTTAAAAAAAATCCAGCATCAAAACAATCATGAACTTCGTCTCCACCATTTAAAAACCATACCCAATCTGCCTCTGCATTTTTTAAGCCAAAATTAAATGCTGCAGCAATACCTAAGGGTTTCTGCCAATAATATTTTATATTCTTTTCATTTTGTAAATAATTTATTACCTTTTTTTTATTTTCACCAATACTGCTATCAACAATAATCTGGTAAATATTAAATTCTTCTCTAATTTTTTTTGTGCTTATTATAGTTTTTTTAAAACCTTCAATATCATCTTTTGTTACTGTAATAATGTTAAGTATCATAATAAATAAACTATTTTTAATTTTTAAACTCTAAAAAATATTTTTAAAATTTTATCTATAACTCTAACAAAAATATTTATATGATTATATTGTGTATTTCTAAGCCAGAAATGAACAATTTTTAAAAAAAAATTCCTCGGGTCTTTATATTTATTAGTATCTTCATAGCCATACACCCTTGCCTTATCTTCCCAATCAATATCCCAGATATCTTCTTTTTTAAAGAATTGTGTTCCATATTTATTAAAGTATTCCAATACTTCCTTGTCCCAATAATAGTATTTCTGTTTGTTTACTATTGCTAAATCAATTCCTAATTCTTTGTAATAGCCAAACCATTCACCAGGGATTTTTTTTAATTCACTTTTCTTAACTGAATACATATGATGGTATGGCCTGAAGATTTCAATAGAGCTTTTCTGTGGGTTATTAATCCTCTCCCAGCACTGATACCACCTGTGCTTGCTTACCATTCTATTCCAGTAAGTATACTGAAAATGCATGACTTTTATTTTTTCAAGTAATAAAATACTTGCATCTTTTGGATAAATCATTCTATTGGTATGAATTTTTCCAGCAGAATATTCACTGTTATCATCAATAAAACCCCATGCTAAATCCATTGGACCAAACCAGTAGTGCTGTAAGTCTGGTAAAAGATTGACAAATTTTGACATTATAACTGTCCCGTGATTCGAAGTTAACACTTTTTCCCACTCATCACTAAAAAATAAATCAGGGGTAAAAAATTCATCAGCATCAAGAGCAATCAAAACTTTATCACCTTTTATTTTTCGCGCTTCTTCAAATAAAACTTGCCTGATTAAAAACTCATTATACTCTGTATAAGAATTTTTTATTAACCTGACTTTCTCATACCTCTTGGCAATGTCTCTTGAATTATCGTCTGAGTTCTGGTCAGAAATAATAATATAATCAGCCCAAATGCTTGTAGAGCTTAAAAATTTATCTAAAATCCAAGACTCATTCCTAATCGGAGTTAGACATATTACGGATTTTTTTTTATTCATTAAAAATAGTTAAAAGATTTTTTTCAAAATTTTTGCAATTATATTTCTTTTTTTATAAAACAAATATAAATTACTCCCCCACACTTCTCTATAAGCCTCAAATGATTTTATTATAGAAAAAACTTCTTTAGTATAATCATCAAAAGTCCAATTTCTAATAAAATCATATGCCTTATCAGTCAATTTCATTCTTAACTCTTTATCTTTTATAAGCAAATATATTGCATCTGCAAACTCATTTGCGTCATTAGGGTCAACCAATAATGCATTATCTTTAAGTTGCTCTTCAGAACCGCTAACTCTGGAAGCAACTACTGGACACTTTAATAAAAAGGCTTCTAATGGAGGAAAATTATCCGGACCAAAATAAGAAGCAAATACTAAAGCAAGAGCACTTTTATATAATCCAATGAGGTCTTTCCTGGGAACAAAATCATAAAATAAAATTCTATCCTGCAAATTAAAGTCTTTACAAACTTCTTGTAAATATTGTTTGTTCCCACCATCTTTTCCGGAAAAAATAGCGAATAATTTTACTCCATATTTTTTTTCTAAAATAACCAAAGACTGTAATATTCTGAAATGATTCTTATGAGGATAATAAGTAGCAGGATAAAAAATATATTCACCCTCAAAGGGCTTCTCAAATTTCCTAAATTTTTCCTTTTCTATTTCAGAGACAGGAAATGGCAAAACTTTTATTCTATCACCAGATATATTATAAAAACTCATAATTTCTTTCTTGCCAACTTCTGTACCACATAAAATAAAAGAGGCTTTTTCTATTCTTTTTCTATATAAATTATCTCTATCTTCCCATTCACCCCCGAAACTAACTTCCGGGAAAAAGGGACAAATACG
>Ga0315552_1000349_pt1 | contig 28501 bp, 24 predicted proteins | sample SalMarSW160170MG_2_FD_203102 | JGI IMG/M metagenome (GOLD analysis project Ga0315552, IMG submission 203102) | Salt marsh sediment microbial communities from the Plum Island Ecosystem LTER, Massachusetts, United States - Salt Marsh Sediment SW1601-70 ...
GCTTTTTAACTATCTGTTCTGGTGTGTGAAATTTACGTTTCATTTGGGTATCCCTTTCATTAAAAACTACTGATTTTATCGGATACCCTCTAATTCTCAATGGTACAGTTTTTTGGGGTCATGCCACTTATCAAAACCCACGATGCGATTTGTGCTATAGACTATGAAAATTCTACTCATGTTGCTTCTCCTATGATTAAATACATCAAAGATGATTTGAGGTATCTTCGAATGTTATGGCCTATACCTGATAGCTCGAAATTGAATGACCTTGAAAATAAATGTTCTTTTTTGTCTGATGATGTTTCAACCGCTACTGATAGTTTCCTGGAAATTATTGATATTATTATACCCGATCTATGTCGTGAACTTGATGAACTATATTTGTCACTTGGAACCAGAACAGAGTCATATGGCCTTGAGGGATTGATTCATCCAAATATTATTAGAAGTTCTTATCGCCAATACAGAGAGGGTCTTTATCGAGATGCAGTCTTAAATGCTATCGTGGCCGTATTCGACCTCATCCGTGAGCGAACAGGTTTGTCCGAAGATGGTGTTCAATTGGTTGGTCGAGCATTTTCAATAGATAATCCAGTTTTGATTCTTTCGACACTTGATACCGATTCCGGACAGAATGAACAAAAGGGATTCATTCAGATTCTCCAAGGTGCATATATTGGTATTCGTAATCCTAAGGCACACTCGTTGAGAATGAACCCAACACAGGATGCAGCGGCTCAGTATCTTGTGTTTGCTAGCTTATTGGCCAGGCGAATTGAGGAATCACGAGTCATAAACCAAAAATCAAAGCCAAAGCAAAAGACAAAGCCCTGAAAAAATCAAGATATCCTGAATATTTGGCATTCTGAGATGTTTCTTTTCAATGCGATTATTATAGTCCCATAATATATGTTATGTTTCATTCAGTATTTTATGCGATATGGGCTATTTTAATTTTTCCGGTTAAATACTGTCAGCCTACAGCTAAAATGGATAATCGGCGTTAATCGCCTGGTCGGCGATATCTGAGAGGTTGTCCCACATAGTAGTTACCCTGTCCAACAGGCCTAAATTCTGGAGGACTATTGAGATGTTAACCGCAGCATCCGGACGGGCGAAATTACTCTCCAGATGACGCTCAAGGTTCATAAGGGACGATGCGAACTTCACCTTGTCGCAATAAAGCAAGGCCGTCTTATAATGCAGCTCAAGCGTATCTTTATCAAGACGGTCGGGACCAGGCAGATGTTCGAGGGCTTCGGCTTTTTGGTTCATTTCAAACAAACAGATGGCCAATTTGCTTCTGGCCCTATTATAATCAGGATTTATCTCCAGGACCGTTTGGAACGATTGAATGGATTCGCTTAGCCTTCCTATGCTCATCATCAACACACCCAGCCTATAGTGCAAATCAGGGTTTTGCGGACGATGGGTGATTTGTTGACGGTGTGCGTCAATTACAGCCCTTGTAAGGTTTGTGGGGTCGTCTTGTACATTATCATATTGATTATCAAAGGGCAAATTCTTGTTAAGGCCGTCCTGGAATCGCAAAGCAGCAGTCTCGGCGAATAACAGTGAGCTGTTTGGCTGAATCGATGCTGCGAGTGATAATGTCCCGAAGGCGTCTGAAAGTTTGCCGGCTAATTTTTGGGAAGTTGCCAAGCCGATGTACGCATCAACTATTTTGTCGTTTATCTCAACGGCCTTGTTAAATTGTTGTGCGGCAAGCCGTACCTGGTGCAGTTGTAAATATTGTGTGCCGAGCTTTATAGTGGCCTCTAAGAAATCCGGACAGATACGGAGAGCCTCTTCGTATTGCGAAGCAGCATCGGTGTCAGCGCCCAACACACGAAGAACATCGGCATATTTCATAAGCAAATCGACACTGTTCGGTTGCCCCTGCAACAAATCCTCAAGCCGCTCAAATGCCTCCTGGAATTGGCCCTCGACAATAAGCTGGTCTATATCATCCTGATTGTGGAAGTTGTCCGGATGTATTAAGATGGCGGTGTTAAACGTTTCGATAGCCTGCGTATATCTTGCGGTGGCAATATACAGATGCCCAAGCGTTACAAGTGTTGATATGTCGTCAGGATATTCATTTTTCAATATCTCATATTGCTCTATGGTTTTTTCGAGCTGACCATTTTTGAAGTAAACGGCAGCCAGTCGCTGGGCGGGAAGCTGTAAATAGCTTTTGAACTTCAGGCAGTCCTGATAAAATTCGATAGCCTGAGACTCTTTGCCGAGTCGTTCATAACAATAGCCGAGAGCATAAAGAGCCATTGTATTAGTCGGCTCGCGGAGATAAACCGAGTTTAGCTCTTTGATTGCCTCCTGTAGATGGTTATTATACAGACAAATTGCAGCGGCTGTCAGACGTCCGTATGTGCAGGAAGGATTTTCAAACAGATATAACCGCATCTGCTCAGCGGCGGCATCGAGCTTCTTAGCACCTATTAGTTCAATGGCTTTGTTTAGCTGACTGTATCGGGCAGTTTGGCTATCGTCTTTCGGAAGTTTGGCTGCATTTAACCAATGCCATATCAAATCGGCAATATCGATGGTTATCGCCCTACCAAGAATTTCCAGTAATTGACTCATACACCCTCCCTCGGAGCCAAATTCGATTCTTGATTTGCAATCAGGTCCCTGTCGCCCTGTTATTATTGTCGTCTTCTTACATTATTCCCGACCCGCATTTTTTCACAAGATTACCGGAATGCGTTGACTAAAATATCGACAATAGGTGTAAGTGGATTAAGCCATATTTTGGTATTTCATTGGCTGATTTTTAATTTTTTCTTTTCGTTGTGGCGATTGTGTGTGATGTGCGGGTTGTTAGGATTTTAGAAGGTGGTTATTGGGATTTTTTACCCCCCTGCTTTCAGAAAATTGGCTTATAAGACCAGCTTTTACTTATGATGACCAATCTGTCTTTTCGTTTCCGCAATGTTCGCAGAAAGGCAGCAGCGAATGGCAAATGTCACCGCATTTATCACATTTTCCGTAAAGCTCAGTCCCGCAGGAGGGACACGTATAAAGCTCCTGCTTACAGGCCAGGCCCACCTGCTGCCCTGCTAAAACTAAACCTCTAAGCTTGTGCCTAATCGCATAACGCAATGGGCCGATACGAACAGGTTTGCCACAAATCGGGCAAATGCCCTTGTCGTAAGCTTCCTGGTGGCGCTTGAGTATCCAGTCCCTCTTCGGAGCGGCAATCCTCTTTAGCAGATAAAGCAACAGCTTAAGAACAACGGCAATGATTACCAATAGTGCTATGTATTTGAAGTACCTGCGTGGAAAATACTCATACACTACAAGCGAAATCCTGATAAATACAGCAATAAACGTCGCATAGATTATCGGCCCGAACATTCCCGAGCGCTTCTTTGTAAAAAACCACGCTGAAATCAGAAAAATCGGCACAATAACAGCCAGCTTCAAGGCCGCAACCTTCAATCTGTGTGTACTCATTATCTTGTTATATTCATTCCGGGCAGAATTGCGCTGCTTGTCTATTTGTCCGGAGACAGAAGCCAATTCTTTTTCCAGTTGATGCTGCTGGCCGGTTAGCCCGGCAATTTCCGTATTCAGAGCTAAGTACTGTTTTTGGTTCTCCAGAAACAAAGTCTGGCTATCGGCAAGGGTCTGCTGCTGTTCGTCAGAAAGGGTGAGATTTCTTTCAATGTTTTGCTTTTGAATAGAGAGCAACTGATTTATTGTATTTTGCAGATTATTAATGCTGTCTTTAAGTATGGCCTGCTGCTCCCGCTTATTTCTGATATTTTCCCTGATACCATCGAGACTTTCTTTGAGCGAGTTTTGTTTGCTGACAAGCTCGGCATCGAGATATTTCTGCTGCACTTTGGAAAAGTCCGCCCCTCGCAAAGAGCCTATGTCCTTGGTCAAAAAACCAAGCAACCAAAACAACAATACACCAAGAATCAGGCTCAAAAAGATAATGCCGAGAAGTTGTATCCGGGGACCCTTAAGTTTCTTATTCTCAGCCATAATTTTACTCCTAATCGGACTTTGCCATTTGTGCTTGTTTTTCTATCTCGCTCAAATATGCTAATGTGCGTTCAAGCTTGTCGCTTAAGTGTTTTAATTTCAGCATAGTTTTAATTCGCGTTAATAGTTCGAGCTTATTCACCGGTTTACTTAGAAAATCATCGGTGCCCGAATCAATGGCCCGTTCAATATCGCCGAATTCATTAAGTGCAGTAACCATTATGATAGGAATATCAGAGGTTTTGGGGTCGTTTTTTATTCTTTTGCAAACCTCAAAGCCGCTCATTTTCGGCATCATTACATCCAGCAAAATCAAATCAGGGGGGTCTTTAGCTACAATTTCCAACGCCTTGAGCCCATCGCGAGCCGGGACCGTCTGACAATCCACATCCTCAAGATACGCCTGCAAAAGCTCCAGATTCTGCTGATTGTCATCAACCACGAGTATCTTAGGCGTCTTGTCCTGTTCTTTGTCATTTTTTGTCCGGTTCATAAAAAATGCTCCTATTTGCTTAGAAACTATCTCAAAAACGTCACCCTGAGCGAAGCGAAGGGTCTGGTCGGCTTAAAATAAGAGATTCTTCGCTGTGCTCAGAATGACAAATTGTGTTTTAAGATAGTTTCTTGTTCATTATTTTCCGAGAGCTTTTAAGATAGCTGTGCAAAAGGCCGGTAAATCGTCCGGTTTGCGCGATGTAATCAAATTTCCATCGACAACGCACTCGGCATCTATATACTCGGCGCCGGCGTTTTTAATATCATCTTTAATCGCCATAAAACAGGTTGCCTTTTTGCCCTTGTAAACCGGCGTGCTGCACAGCAGCCATCCGCCGTGACAAATAGCCGCTATAACATTGCCGGCATTTACCATATCATTTGCGAACTTTATGACATCAGCGTTTCTTCGCATAAAATCCGGAGCGAACCCGCCCGGCACCACCATACAATCATAATCTCCGGCATCAGCTTCTCCGGCTGAAATTTCTGAGACACAGGGATAGCCCTCTTTTGAATGATATTCCTTTTTCGCCTCGGCAGCAACGAAATTAACCTCCAGGCCGGCTTCTTTGAGGCGATAGTAAGGGAACCAGACCTCAAGAACCTGATACATCTCGTCAACCATAATAGCTACCTTTTTCGCTGCCATTTTTGCTGCTCCTTTTTGCAGGTGAGTCCTCAAGTGTAAGCTCACGAAAATTGCGAATCCGATGAAAGGTTATGTAGTTTGCATCATGGGCTGTATGGGCACCACCCAGACCATCATCGTAAGCAGTTCGGGAAACGGCAATGATATCATTACCTTCAAAGAGCCAGTCTATATATTGAAAAGCATGCTTTTCGCTGTCATGATGCCGGAGAATAATAGATTCGACCTTCCAATTCCTCAAATCCGGCGAAGATACGAGGGTCAGGATGTTGCGATACGCCCTGGGATTTTTTTGTTTATTGACGAGTGACCAATAACGTTCAGTCAACCTGTCATAATGAATGGTAAATTTGTTCGAGCCGCCGAAGAAATCGATAAAGTCTTTCTCAGGGTCAAAGGAGACCGACTTACCATCTTCAGAAATTTGTACAATGGCGGCTTTTTCCTCATCTTTAGATTCTACACGCAAAATATTTACAAGCTTATTTTGTGGCGTGACGACAATATTGCCCTCCAGCCAGGCCTTTCCAGGCCAATTCTGGTCAAAGCTAAGGCGGTTACTCAACGTCCAACTGTCCGCTTTCAACAAATCTGCATCGACAGTAACCGACATAACGAATGACCTGAGATTGCTTCCCAATCCTTTGGGAGGATACCTGTCCTCCATCGCCCGCCAGATTCGTCCGTTATGTACCACAACCGGGACCGGGGCGCAATGATACTCGCCTTGTGCAGCCAGCAACCCTGTGTTTTGGTCTTTCGGGGTGGTCCATGTCAGACCTCCATCCGTGGACCGGCGGATAACGACATAGCCGTTATGAGTGCTTGTGCCGATAATATAAAGTGCCCCTTTGTGTACGAAAAGTGTTGACCAATATTGACCTTTAATAAGAGTTAATTTCTCCCATGTTTTTCCAGCGTTTTTGGAACAAAATACAGCAGTATGGTCTTCTTTTGTTTTCGGACCGAAAAAATCATGCGAAGCTACGTAATAACCATTGGGTAAAACAGCTAAACTTGGAGAACCTAAGTACTTTCCGGTTGCGGCCGGGCTGTGGTCGATAACAACACCAGGGACGGACGAATGGTCCGGCGTCTGTGGCTTCTCTGTCACCGCAGTGGGTAAGAAATGTTCGAGCCAGGCCAGATTAAAAACGTAGTATTGCTTACTGCTGATAAGATGAATAAGGCCATTCGGCGTTTGTGTGGCGGCCAGATATCCTCTGGGTTCAGCGTGGGTTTCGTCCATTGTAAATGGGCCGGTATTGCCTCCGCCGTCAAGTTTCCTGGCAGGCCCCCCTGCCGTAACGAGGCGCTTGCAAGGCCAGGTTTTACCCTCGTCAAAAGAAAGGGCCGCGAACATTCCATACACTCGACGTCGTTTACCGGCGGCATCGGGGACATCCATACCTTTCCTGATGTCGGCGAAGCTCACAAATAAAATGGGGCCTTCGTGTAATCGCCTGAGAATCAATCGCTGTCCGCCGCTGATCGGCTGGAATTCGCTGGCCGAATATGTCCAGGTGCGTCCCATATCTTTGGAGATACTCATCGGCATACGGCCATTGATATTGTTGCCGCGACCGAAGGCCATTAAACTGCCATCTTTAAGCTGCGTTACACCAGCGTGAATGCCGGCTATCCACGCTCCGGTTGAACCTGAGGCGAAACTCGGATTTGGCTTTCCGACACCGTGGTCAATCCACGTCTTTCCGCCATCGCGGCTGATGTGTACGGCCGTTCCCCCATTACCGCCGGTTACTGCATCGCAAGGCAAAATGATAAAACCTTCTCGTGTCTGAAATACCGATTCGACAGGCATGTGGCGAAGCCCGTGCTCCGGATTGATGAGCTGTGCCTTCGACCATGTGGCCCCGCTGTCAGTTGAGACTCGCATAACTGTAGCAAGACTACCCCATGTGGCTGCTGCCGAGAGACCATTGAAGTGATAAATTGTATCCTGGCCATCAAACCAAAAGGCCGGGGCGTGGTCGTTGCGGTCCGGTGCATCCCAGAAAGCCGAGGCCGGCTCCCATTCTTCGGAGCCGTATCGCAAACGGCTGGCAAGAATGGCCAACTCCCGGCCAGGCTCATCCCAGCATGAATACCAAATAGCTAAGAGGTCGCTATTCGGACAGTCAACCAACGCCGGGTCATGGTTGTGCTCGGAGTACACTGGGCCGTTAGAGTTCGGTGGAATCTTGACATATTCGATTGGGCCTTTGAAGTACGGTTTGTCTGGATCCGGGCCTTTGTGTAAGTCGTCAGGAATCCGCTGCTTTATATTTTGCTGGTTCAAGGGTGGGGAAGGGACGGTAAGCGCTTTTGCGGCCGGTATCGGGCCCTGGACCGCTCGGAAGCCTATTAGCCAGCTCTTATCATCCGGTAGTGTGGCAAGCCGGTTGGCTGAGCGCAGGAACAAAATCTCCGTACTGTGGCTACCGCCGCGGGTAACTTTGAAATCGCCGGAATCAAAACCAACCGGGTCTGTCTGGGCATCCCGGCTATATGGCCCATACCAATCACTGCACCATTCTTCTACATTTCCGTGCATGTCGAAAAGGCCCCAGGGATTCGGCATAGTCCGCCCGACATTGAGTAGCACCGGCTCAGCGCCTTTGCGCCTGCGTGCAGGGTCGGGGAACCAGCTTATCCGAGCGTTCTTATGAAACTTCCCGGGCAGTTTATCACCAGTGTGGTAGGTAGTGGTGGTGCCGGCTCGACAGGCATACTCCCATTCGGCCTCAGTCGGAAGACGATAAGGTTTACCTTCCTTTTTCGATAGCCATTCGCAGAATTTGACCGCATCGTGCCAGCTCACAAAAACGACCGCCTCGTCGTCCTGTTTGGAGAAGCCGAGTTTCCCACGAAGCCTTTTGTGCTCGGTGTCGAACTGCTCATACTGAGCATTGGTAACTTCGGTCACGGCCATCCAAAAAGGTCTGGTGATTGTAACCCTGTGCACAGGCTTTTCGTCCCAATCACCACCTTCTTTTTGCCCCATCAGAAAAGAGCCTGGTTCTATACGGACAAACTTCATACCGACCGAATTTACAAACGTCTCCGCCGTATTCGCAGAGGATGAGTTTGCCGCTGCCTTTGAATCGTGGAGCAGCCCGGCTAAAAAGAGCAGAAATATCACGAGCCATATTCTTTTCACGGTTACACCACCTTTCAGATAATTTGGTTGTTGTGATTTTCGATAAATTGGCGGACTTCCGGTTTGATATATACCTGCTCAATATCCGCCACTTTCGGCACCACCTCGGCACAAATTGCTGCCACTACAGCAGAGGGGGCCTGGGTATCCACAAAGAAAATCTGCTGTCCTTTTATAGTGCAAAGCCCGCCACCGTTTCCACCAAGCGGCTCATCACGGATTGTAACGCCGTTTGCTTCCAAAAGTAATAAAAGCTCTTCTAAAATCCTCTGTTCATTCATTGCTCACACATTATATATCCTTTTGCGGATAAAAGAAGTCGCCGAAGGGAATTTGGTGAAATTTCTGGTTTGGCTTTTTGTTATCCCCTTTTATCCCTCAGGTGAGCATTTCGACTAACGTTTTCAGCATATACAAAGTTTCGGCGAACCCGAAATTTAGGCGAACGAAGTGAACCGAACATGATGTGTTGTCGGAAGTGCCATTAATCATTTCAATAGTTATTTCTTTATTTCTGCCCAAAGACCTGCTTTGTCATAGATTATACGGAAATTAGATATACCTGCTTTATCTATAACCTCTCTTAATTTATCAGGTGAACTGTAGGCTTTTGCACCCTCTTTCAGGGAATGGTCTCTTAAAGATTTCATCCTGTTTAATTCTTCCTCGGTGACATATCGACCAAATCCACCACCGACAAAGCCAATGCCTCCCCTCTTTAATACTCTATAAATTTCTTTAAATACACGCACCTTATCCTTCCAACAATGATATGAACCTCTGCTGATTATGAAATCGGCAAACTCGTTCTCGAAAGGCAGCTTATGGGCCTCGCCCAGAACGGGGATTATCTTATCTGTCAATCGTTCTTTTTCAATGTTCATGCCCGCTACTTCGTATATGGCCTTCTCCTTTTCTAATGCATATATCTTCAACTTGGAATATCTGCATAACTCAATTGCAAAAACAGCCGTGCCACATCCGACATCCAAACATACACCCTCTAAAACGCCATAATCCTCAGTAATTTGTTTAACAGTGGAAACAACTGCCGGCATAAAGTTCTCTTTAACCTTTTTGTCAAAACGTTTGGCCTCTGTAAGGTCCATCTCAGTGTATTCAGCAGGAACACGCTCCTCAGACATAATCTTATCCTCCTTTTAATCTTTTAGATAAGTCCTCTCATATACAACTTTTTCCCTTGTCCCGGCTTACTCTGGGCTTTGGGATATTCCTTGCTTTTTCACTTACTCGATTCTGTGGCAATGAGATTGCTCAAGAAAAAACACACCAAAAGTCGATATAGATACTTGTAAGTCAAGAGCTTCCGGCAAATAATAGGCGGCTGCTAATTGCCAAATTTTATAGCAGGAGCAGAAAATTGGCAAGTATTATAGAAAAACGCTCTTCTTTGCACAAACGTCTGGAAAGTCAGCAGCAGGATAACGACGCCTTAAAATCCCAGCTTGCTCAGCTCCAGCACCTTGCTAACATGGGTACCGTCAGCTATATGATAGCCCACGAAATCAACAATCTTCTCACACCATTGAGGAATTATGCGGCTGTTGCTCTGGAGAACCCTGACGATAAGGATTTCGTTGAAAAAGCACTTCACAAAACTGTCCGAAATTGTGAGCGAGCCTCGAAGATTATGGAAAGTATGCTCGCGGTGGCAAACGGCCAAACGCAGGAAAAGAAAAGTTCTCGGATACTTACTTTGGTCGAAGAGGTTTTTACCTGTCTTTGCCGGGATTTTGCGAAGGACGGGATAACCGTAGAAACCAGTATTCCTGAAGACTTAACGGTCTGGGGGGTGCCGGTCCAGATTCAACAGGTTTTAATGAATTTGATTCTTAATGCCCGCGATGCGATGCTGCAGCGCGGCGGTATTTTGACCGTCAAAGCAACAGAGAAAAGTGATGCGGTTGAGATAGAAGTCACCGATACCGGCGAGGGAATTGAACCAGCCGATTTGAATAATATCTTCGACTCGTTCTTCACAACAAAAACAAATAAAAGCTCGTCGTCTAAGTATTCAGGGGCCGGACTTGGTCTGGCTTTCTGCAAAAAGATAATAGCCGAACACAATGGTTTGATTTCGGCCGAATCCAAACCCGCCAAGGGGAGCAAATTCAAGATAACCCTGCCCAAATTACAGTCAGGTAATAGCTGATGGCGGCTCAGGCTTACCAAATTATTTTAATGTTAATGCTGCTTGCCGGTTCAGCCTTTTTTTCAGGAGCCGAGACCGCTTTTTTTAATCTATCACGCAGACAAATAAAGCTGATGAACGGCTCCAAACACAAGGTTCAAAAGCTTGTTGCAAGTCTTCTTAACAAACCGGGGCATTTGCTTGACAGCTTATTATTCGGAAATATGACGGTCAACGTTCTGTTTTATGCCGTCTCCAGTATTCTAATAATGCGAGTCAAGGAACAAGGAAGCCTGATAGCTGCAGCTATTACCGCCGTATTGAGTTTCGCCGCTCTTGTGCTGTTAGGGGAAATACTGCCAAAATCCATAGCCTACGCAAATTCAAAGTCTGTGAGTATCACTGCTGCTTTTCCGGCTTTTTTGTGCCTTAAAATTTTTACGCCACTTGAGTTCGTGTTCAAATTTTTCATATTAGAACCGACTCTTCGGTTGTTTTTGGGGCCGGTTAGAAGTCCCAAACCAATAACAGTAGGCGAATTTAAATCTTTGATAGATACAACGCGAAAGCAGGGATTGATTAGTGCCGACGAAAACAAACTATTAACAGAAGTTATCGAGTTAGGCTTTCTCAAAGTCCGTCACGTTATGCAGCCACGGGTTGATATGACTGCCTGCGCTGTTACAGATTCACCTCAGAAGGTCCGCGAGATGATGAAGGAAAACCACCTGACAAAGCTGCCTGTTTACGTCCGGACAATAGACAATATAGTCGGCCTGGTACACCTTCGACAACTCCTGCTTAAAGCCGGTGTTTCATTAGATAAAATCATTCAGAAAGCTCATTTTGTTCCGGAGCAAAAGACAGTCGAATCTCTGCTTGAATTTTTCCGCAGAAGTCGAACCGATATGGCAATAGTCGTGGATGAGTACGGCGGGATCGCCGGTTCTGTCCGGCTTGAAGATATTGCCGAGGAATTATTCGGCCAGATGGAACCTGCAAGCCACATAGAACCAATCAAACAAACAGGGCCCTTTGAATATCGCCTCGAAGGTAATCTGGCCATTCACGATTGGGCCGAAGTGTTCGGCATTGATTTGGCCGAGACGCGTTTCGTCACGGTCGGCGGTTTGGTAACCGCCCTTCTCGGAAAAATACCCAAAAGCGGTGACGTCGCACATTTGAAGAATTTGAAGTTTATCGTCGAAAAAGTGCAAAAGCACAGAATAGAGACCTTAACACTAATCCTTAAGCCGTTACAAACAAATGGTCAATAATACAGTATTAATATTCCCAATTGTGTTCTTCATTATCCTGGCGGGTTTATTCGCCGGTTCTGAAACAGGTATGTATCGGCTCAGCCGACTTCGCTTACGACTGGGAGTTGAACGAAAGAAATTATCATTCGTCATACTCAGCAGATGTCTGCACGACAGCAGCGGCCTGCTTCTATCAATGCTGATAGGCACAAATCTTTCCTACTATCTTACTACGAGTATTGTAACTTATGTATTAATAATGAAGACAGGGGCTGAACATAATGCTGAATTCTTCGCAACCCTTTTAACTGCACCGACACTATTTGTCTTCTCTGAACTAATTCCCAAAAATATCTTTTTTTATCGCTCTGATTCGCTTATGCCGCATTTGTCGCCGCTTTTATACACATTTCACAAAGTCTTAAGCTTCTGCGGTGTCATACCTCTACTCAAATTCATATCGGGTCTATTCGTGCGATTATCAGGTTTGGCTTCTTCTTCGAAAACGGTAATAACATCTGCACAAAGACACCAGGTCCAGGCAATTCTGCAGGATACGCATGAAGAGGGCATTCTCAGTGCCGTGCAGACCGACATTATAAATCGCCTTGTCAGTATCTCACACATCAATATAAGGTCTGTGATGGTGCCAATTAACAATGTTCAAATGGTTGATGTTAATTCTGATAATACCGCTCTGTTAAATAAATTGGAGGAATGTGCCTTTACACGTCTGCTGGTCACAGAGGGAGAGCCTGGACATATCATCGGTTTTATAAGTATCTATGAGGCCTTAAGCCCGTCGGAACAATTCACTGATTTAACAAAGTTTGTAAAACCAATCCGAAAAATCGACGCTAATACTACTGTGATAGATGCGATAAATATTATGCAGAGGGAAAATCAGAAAATCGTTTTAGTTACGAGGGGGGGACGTCCCGGTCGAGAAAGACCCATCGGTATCGTGACTATGAAAGACCTGGTCGAGGAGCTTCTCGGCGAACTGGCGGAATGGTAAAGTAATTGACTATTTACTATCGACTATTTACTATTTTTCAATTGTCACTTTTCAATGGTTTTTAGTTTTTATCTTTTACTTAAACTGACCGGTTTCAAGCTGTCATGCTGAGCAAAGCGAAGCATCTGGTCTTAGCGAAGAATAATCGCATTATGTGGGCATGAGATTCTTCGCTCCACTTCGTTTCGCTCAGAATGACAAACCGTGTTATGTTATTGTTAATAAAGTACTTATAGCTATTTTCGCGACCAAATCGTTCAGCTTGAGATCTTTTAGAATGATGATGTCTGCAAAAACCGTTAATATATTAGTTCTCTTAATACTGATTGTTCTTTCGCTTGCAATTTTAGCCAATAGTATGTCCAAGCCCCTTGGCAGGGACGAACAGATGTACTGCACCGGCGGTGCCCTGCTGGCACAAGGCAGGATGATTTACAGGGACTTTTCATACGCAGCTCAACTGCCCTACCATCCCTTATTATGTGCAGCTTTATTTAGAATATGTAATACAACATATTACCTGCTTGTCGGGAGAATCCTCTCTGCGTTTTGTGATATCCTCATGGTGCTGTGTATTGTCGGTATATACCGGAATATTTTCAAGTCATTTGCAATTTCAGGGACACTTTTAGGCTTAGCAGCGGCTGTCCTGTACGTATTCAATCCTCTGGTCGATTATGCCAACGGTTATGCCTGGAACCACGATGTTGTAATCCTATGCGTTGTGTTGTCATTCTGGTTATTCATATCCACCGATTTTAAGCAGAAGTCACCCGCCAAAGGCGGCCACGATCAAAACCCAGCTCCGCTGGTCTGGCGAATTGCCGCTATCGGCGCCCTGCTTACATTTGCAAGTTGTATGCGTATAACGACAGCTTTGGTAGAGCTGCTGTTTTTTGTAATGCTGCTGAGCCAACCAGCCGAATCAATAAAACAAAGACTCAGAATCGCCCTGCCGTTTCTTGCAGCGGCAGCTTTTGTCTTGATTTGGCCTGTCTGGGTGATAGCTCAGGCACCTCGAGCATTTTTTCTGAACCTGGTCAAAATACCTACGCTCTACGGCCAATGGCTGCAAGAAATAGGTATGGTTCACAATAAATTCGAGTTGACATTGGCCTGCCTTGCACAGCCTGGGTATTTTGCACTTATAATATTGGCGATTTATCTTTCCCTGGCGATTGTGTCTCTTCGCCGCAGCCGTAGCCGTAGGGTGGGCTTTAGCCAACCGAGACGAAGTTGGCGGGGCAAGCCCCACCCTACAATACTCGCCACCCTGCTGCCGCTAACATTTTTTATAATTGCCTTGATTCCGCCGACAATGTGGAGGCAGTACCTTGCAACGCCGGTACCTTTCCTGGTAATCAGTTTCGCCTTTCCGCTGCTGTATTTGCGAAAACTTGCCGAGACAGCCAGCATTAGTAAGCACTTCAAAATAGCGGCTGCTCTAATAATTGTATGCGTGCTTGTGGCAATTGCCTGCTACCCAGTTGTACTTTACAGGACTCCGATAGTCCTTGTGCCGGAAAGATGGGTGCCGTTTGAAATACATAAGATTTCAGAAGATATTGCCGAAAAAATCAAAAACCAAAACCATGTCCTGAGCGCAGCCGAAGGCTCAAAATTCGTACTGACCTTAGCCCCCCTGCTCGCTCTTGAGGGCGGAAGTGATATTTATACAGAGCTTTCCTGTGGTGCGATTATCTATAGAATTGCCGATTCTATGTCACCTTCCGAGCGGGACGTTACTCATACAGTAGGCCCAAAAACGCTCGGAGAATTAATCGAAAAATCTCCACCTTCAGCAGTGCTCCTTGGCGTAGAAATGAGACGTCTCGAAGAACCCATCTTCGAATCAGTCGTCAAGCCCAACTGGGAAAGAAAAACCTACAAAAACGGCCTTGTAGCATATTTCAGGCCTTAATATAGCTGGCCCTCGGAACTGCCCCCGATTCATATTATGCCGAGGGTCATCCCCGCGCAAGCGGGGACCCAGGCCCGATATTCTTTATTAGATATTCGACATTCGATATCCTCTTTCTCATCTCCGCAAAGCCTTCCCTCGGAAGTTCCACTACTGGTTTTCCGCCGAGGGTTATTCCGACCGAAGTCTTGGAATATCTTTTCAGCTTAGAATTAAATGAATTGGTCCCTCCCTTACCAAAGCCGATTGAAATAGGCGACTATGATAGTGACGGAATAAATGATTTAATGGTCAAATTTGACCGCCAGGAGCTTATCGAAGTACTTGAGCCGGGAGAGCAGATAATTGACATAACAGGCCGTCTATGGGACGGTAGGCCGATTGCCGGATTTGATATTATACGCGTGATTCATTAACAGCAAAGGCCAAAAGATAAACATTGATATCATTGCTCTGTGATGGTGACTATATTTAAGGGCTGTGAGTATCATGCTTGCAGCCTTTTTTCTTGGCAGATTAGACCAAATTTGATATAATTATGCTTGATGTTATTATAAGTTGTAAAAGCAGGAGATAACAGAATGCCTAAAATAACCGGATATATCGAAAAAGACGCGGAGACCGGCCTATATGTGGCTATCGTTCCAGGAATTCCCGGAGCCCACACGCAGGCGGAAACTCTGGATGAGCTTCAGAAAAATCTAAAGGAAGTGGTCGAATTGTGCCTTGAGGAAATGGACCCAAAGGACAAAGAGCAAATACCTGAATTCGTTGGTATCCAGCAGCTCGAGGTAGCAGGGTGAGCAAGCTAAAACTTGTCAATGCTAAAACGATGGAGAAATTGCTGCTGCGGTTGGGCTTCGAGAAAGTTCGTCAAAAAGGAAGCCATGCTTTTTACAGGCATGCTGATGGAAGAAATACCACTATACCACACCACAAGGCGAGAATGCTCGCACGGCCTTTAATCAGAGAGATTCTGCGCGAGATAGAAATTAAGATTGACGATTACAATAATCATATAAAAAAGCTATAGAGATATCAAGAGCTGTTAACAATTTATACGTTAACGACGAAAGGAACAAAGAATGAAAAGGTTCTTCACCCTTGAATACTGGCAGGATGATGACTGGTTTGTCGGTAAGTTAAAGGAAATCCCGGGTGTCTTTAGCCAGGGCAAAACTATAGAAGAGCTGAAGGAAAATATAATTGATGCTTACCACATGATGCTTCGGGAATATGATGTTGAAGATAAGCGCGCCAGCACCAAAACCATAGAACTGGGGGTTGAAGTTTGAAACGAAGTGCTCTGGTAAAAGAGCTTGTTAAAAGCGGTTGCTATCTGAAAAGGCACGGCAGTAAGCATGACATCTATGCAAATCCCAGAAACGGCAAACAGGCACCGGTTCCGAGACACATCGAGATAAAAGAGTCATTAGTCCGAATGATTAAAAAGCAGCTTGTCATATAATTATTCGCTGTCAATAATCGCTTTTGCGATGTCGTTGATTACTCCGCGGGTACGGCCGTTGGTGTTGTTGGCGAGAATTGAAAATATGTAATCGCCCTTATCGGTTGTGCAAATACCTGAAAATGTCTTGACTTTATTTATATATCCGGTCTTGCCTATGATTTTGCCTTTGTACTTTTCTTCTTTGAAATATCTGGCGATTGTCCCATCTACCCCCCCTACCGCCAGCGAATCCTTATACAACCCCCAATTCCCGCTGTTATAGATATCCAATAACACTTTTGTTATTGCATAAGCGCTAAGCTCGTTTTGTCTGCTCAGGCCGCTGGCATCATCGATGTAAAACTGGCTTTCATCGATGCCAAGTTCCAGGAGGTATTCAGAAATCAATTCCCGGCCCCTGTCCCAACTACCGTATTTTCCATTCGGATTATTATGAGCGGCAATAGTTTTAAGCAGCGCCTCGGCTGCCAATCCGAGGCTGTTCTTGTTACAACGAGCCAAACAATCGGTTAGTGAAGTGCTGTATTCGGTGAGCAGCCTAAAGTTGCTGTCCTTATCAAGCATTTTTACTACAAGCCGTCCGTCTGTTTTTATTCCTGCTTTAGCAAGATCCTCGGCAAGCATAAATCCAAAAAACGCAGCAGGTCTTTCAATCGCAACGTCAAACGGCCCGACCCTGTCTTTGCATTTGCCGTAAACGACAATCTTATTAGGCTCCCGGTTTCGATAGCTCCCTACTGCACTTGTGCCTTTTGATATTGGTTTGACCTGATTGTCGAATTTTATAAAAGCGGTCTGCGGCTCAATTAATACTTCCACTTTGCCGCCGACATTCCTCGTACTTATCCCTATACAATTATCATTGAAATTCAAGCCGCTCACTTCGCAGGCATACCACTTGTTCAAATCATCTCTTGACCAGCTCGGATTGACGGGCTGGTTATCGAATACACTGCTGTCAATAATTATGTCTTTAACGGTTTTTATTCCATTGCGTTTTAACACCTGTATTATGTCTTTGAATATCCAGCCTCGTTCCCGGCCATACTTAGCATCTGTTTTTTCGTCCCCCAACAGTGGGTCGCCGCTTCCTATTACTACGAGGGTATCGTCACAAAGCCCAACCTTCGTTTTGTATTCGTAATCAGGGCCCAGGAATTTCAACACAGCAGCAGAGGTAATTATCTTCATATTTGAAGCAGGTATCATCAACTCTCCTGCATTATGGTTATATACCACTTCGCCGGAATCGGCCTTTACAATATGAATGGAGAATTGAACCCTTTGATGCAAAGAATGGCTGATAATACCATCGATTTGCTTCGCCAAATCCGCTTTCGCAAAACTGCCGAGGCAGATACTAAATACAGCCGCGACCAATAATATTTTCGTTCTAATCTTCATAAGGCAGTTCATTATTTCACAACAGAAGCGACATATCAATAATTTTCTTCCACAGACTCGGGAAGGGTGTGGCCGGATTTTTTGGCAAGCGATTTTGGCCTTTGAAGAAATTGGGTTTGAATTGGGTTTGTTTGGGTTTGTTTTTTTGGGCCGGAAGGCGGTTTCATTTTCATAATCCTCTATAAAATATACGTTTACGTTCATTTTGGGCCATTTCGGAAATTGGGTTTGTTTATTCGGACTAAGAAATCAGCTTTTTTTCTGTAATCCTTTGTTAAAGTTAAGTTTACATTCATTTTGGCTTTTTGGGAATTGGGTTTGTTCAGTCCGGCAACTCCTTCGCAAACAACGCAGGCCTGACGGAGTGGGTTTGAATTGGGTTTGTTTTTTCCACTTAACCAAATGTCCAATTTTTCATATTTACTTTTCATATAAGAGGTTACGTTAATTTGAGCGTCCTTGACATTGGGTTTGTTTTGCATAAAAAGTAGCTGATTTGTAGAGGACTCTCGACAGATGTAGAGGGGGGAGTAAGTGAAGAGTGAGCTAAAGTGCCTAAAGTGAGCTAAAGTTGGATTCTCGATGCTCATGATTGGTAATTGGTTAATTTAGTTAATTTGGTTATTTTAGTTAATATGGATAATTTGGTTAAATGATTCCGTCCAAGGAAGGCCGGATCTTCGACTTCGATATTTACGAACGATGCTTTTTAGTGTGTATCTGCTGATACGAAAACGTGCGGTTCTTCGCTATATCTATCGCCTGCTGGCGGTTTGCGTTAGCCTGCTGGCTAACATTTGCGTATTATAACATATTATCAAATAATAATCAAGGGAAAACGGCCAAAAAATAAAATGTTGTTCTTGATAATTTCACATCAATAGTGTAATTATTCCTTAGTTTGTCGAGCGAGCGAGACATCCTGAATTTGTGGCTAAGGAGAAATAGGCGGCTGTGGGGCTGTCACTAGTTTGTCGAAACATGATTATATTCTTCCTATTTTATTGACCAGTCGCTGTGGGTATTGCTATGTCATAGAATTTATCAAAGGTAACATTATGGACCGTAATAATGTCGCATATCGTTTTGTCCATCAATAGCCTCAGACAATCCGTCATAACAACCTTCGAAGAAGTTGAATAGACCGTCGCACGTATTTCGAAGTAATTTCAAATCAACACTTGCGGGCAGTTGCTCTGTTGTCAACTTTCCAGTTTTATCTTTAGAATAGCGTAAGCTTTGTCCAGATGGATCTATGTTATGAAATTCCTGAATCAATCGCTCAACGTTTTTGAGATCATTTTTATCGCCATTCGGCCAAACTTTTTCTAAAACGATACGAACCTTATTCCATAATGGGTATAAATTATGATCCACCATTGTTTTTTTAAGTTTTTTATCTTCCCGTAAGGTCTGTAGTTGAATACCGTGCCGGATTAATTTTTTCAGAAACAACTCAATGCCATGACGATATAAATACGCAATCGGAAAGAAATACATATCAGGGTGTACATTAATTTTACCATCCTGGATATAAGAAATAATAATATCAGCCGCTTCTTTATAGGCTTCAGGTAAAAGAGCATCACAGCCATGATACTTAATCCAATTATCTAAACATGCAACTGTTGGATTCCAAGGCAATCCTTCTTTAAAGGCTTTGTCTTTATCTCCAGGCCAAGGTATACCCATATCATTCATTTAATAATTCTCCATTAAAGGCTTTGTCAAGGATGAATGGTAGCAAGGTATCTTCATATTTTCATTCAGAATGGGCAAGCGAGTTGCCCATTCTACGACTCATATGACTCATCATCTCTGTTTAGTAACTCTAGTAGTTCACTATCTGAAATAATCTCCAGAGGACTTTCAGCAGTTCTTTTCATCTTGACTTTCCCGTCACTTGACTCAAACGACAGGTTCATCACAGATATGTGTTTTGATGATAATTCACCTGCTCCCAAGCTGAATCTTGGACCATTAATAGTAACTGTCCATTTTGTTCCGTTTTGATCAATAATCAATCTCATGATTTCTCCCTTTCATTAATGTCGTTTCATATCTCGCACAGAAATAATGGTGGGGCAAGCCCGACATTACGGCTACTGTTTATTCTGTGACGAGAGGTCTTTCGGATTTGCTGCAAGGTAGTCGTTGATGAATCCGCCAAGTATGTCTCTGAGACATTCTCTGGCATACTCTTTGAGTTTAATCGATGAACAACCAGCCACGCCAGCCGTTTTCCAGATTGCAGAAGTGCAACATGCACCATTTCTGTAAAGGTACGCTGCCTCCGTGAGTTCCACTCGGATTGAGATCGCAGCAAGGTGAATTTCTTCAAATACAATCGCACTGACATTGATGTACAGAGTAGGTAGTAGTTCAGAGGCAGAAAATAGATATGGGTAGGACTCAGACATTCTAATCCCAGCACTGGCAAACTGCAAGAACTCCTGGTCAGATTTTACACGATCCGCTTGTAGCCATGTTCGGGAAATACGGTCAGTGATAGCCTGCTCAAGCCGTTCAAAATCTTTCTCCACTTGAGGCGACATGCTCGTGCCAACCCTAATTCCATGCTGACGAAGGCGCAATTCCGTATCCGTTTGCAATAGCTGTTCGGTCAGACCATACTTTTCTACCTCTGGGCTTATCTTTTCGACCACAACTTCGACACCAAGCAAACCCTCTAAATATATCTTCCGGTCATCCTGAGCGCGGAGACCGAGAAGATTACCTTCATTTCTCATATTTCCCGTGACCTTCTGCGCGAAGAACACGCCTTCCAGAAAGGAATCACGGTCTGTGATTTTGCTCTCAAAAAAGACTTCTTCCCTTCTTGCCCTTTCAATGTCTTTTTCAAGCGATTGAATCTCATCAGATATTCCAGACCCATGTTCACGATTCGCGTGTACAAGAAGCCCCGCCACAAGAACGAACGCGAATACGATTGGAATGAAATGTTTTATCATTTTCATAATCTCTCGCCTTTCTTTTGAAATTCGTCAAACAGTTCCGCTCACTTCGACAGTACTATATCGGCGGAATTTTGGGGAATAGCAAGAAAAACGGTAAGATTCAGAAGATAATATCTCAGTTCACCCGCTTTCGCAGTACGTCCGATACCTCCAAGTTCGATAATATCTGTGAAAACAAAAAGGCGTCGGCCCCCAGCGAACGTCCGAGAATGGTAGAAAATAACACAAAAGAAATTAAAAGTCAAAAAGTAAAAGGCAAAATTACAAATCAAAATTCAAAAAGTCTGGATTCCTGCTTTCGCAGGAATGACAGCACATCAATCGACATTTGACAGAGCATATATGCTTTGGCCTTAATTTGCTTGAAACAGCCGGCTGCTGATTGTAGAATTGAGTAAAGATTCGGGTAACATAACGTTCTGTAGGGCGTGATTTGAGGGACTGTCATTCCGCACTTGATGCGGAATCCAGAGTTATTGTCAGGTCTGGATTCCTGCTCCCCGCTTCCGCGGGGACGAGTTTACACCTGCGAAAGCAGGTGCAGGAATGACAACCTTTTGCAGGAATGCGAACAGCAGTCGAATAGTAGAACGCTAAGGTGTTTTTCAATTTGTAAGTTATGTTGGAATTTTTATTATATCCTAAGTCTATAGCACTTATTGGTGCTTCCCGGACACCCGGCAAGGTTGGCTACGAGATATTGGCCAACCTGTTAGATGGTGGTTTTGAGGGACAAATCATACCGGTGAATCCTTCGGCCGACGAGGTATTAGGTCTTAGCTGTTTGCACGATTTGAATACGTACACAGGCTCTGTTGACTTAGCAGTTATCGCGGTGCCGGCAGCGTCTGTTCTCAAGGCCGTGGAAAGTTCGATTAGAGCAGAAGCAAAAGCGATAGCAGTGACCACGGCAGGTTTTAGAGAGACCGGCCCGGAAGGAACCAAAATGCAATCCGAGATTACGCAGCTTTGTTCGCAGGCCGGCGTTCGTCTGTTAGGACCTAACTGCCTGGGCCTGATTAATACCGGACATCGGATGAACGCTTCGTTTTCAAAACGTATGCCGAAGGCCGGCGGCATATCAGTCCTGTCTCAATCGGGAGCGGTCTGTACGGCAATGTTGGATTGGGCTATGGCCCGAGGGCTCGGCTTAGCAAAAGTCATTAGCATAGGTAACAAGGCCGACCTGAATGAGACTGACTTCTTATCCGTATTTGCTGCCGATGAACAGACAAAAGTCATCGTTGGCTACCTCGAAAACATTACATCCGGCGATAAGTTCATCAAGGCAGCGCGGTCAGTGGCTTCGGCCAAGCCGTTGGTCCTGTTGAGGGCGGGAGTTACCAAGGCGGGAATGAAGGCGGCATCGGCACATACAGGTGGTCTGGCTGGTGATGATATTGCCTATGCGGCGGCGTTTAAGCGGGCCGGGGTAATACGGGCAGAAAGCTTTGACTCGCTTTTTGACTACGCTGCGGCGCTCTCTATGCAGCCTCTGCCCAAAGGCAATCGTGTCGCAATCATCACCAACGCCGGAGGGCCGGCTGTTATGGCCGCTGATGCCATCGAGCAATCCGGGATGAAGGTGGCCACTCTGAACGGCCACAGTGCCGGCGCCCTCAGGGAGAAACTGCCGCCCGCAGCTATCGTCAGCAATCCAATTGACGTGCTGGGCGATGCCGACCCCAAGCGATACGCCACTGCTGTCTGTACCGCGCAAAAAGACGACTCGGTCGATGCTATCATCGTGATTCTAACGCCGCACGCAATGACAAGGCCGGCGGAAACGGCTCGTGCTATCGCCGCCTGCGGTTCTGACGACAAGCCAATGCTTGCGGTTTTCTTAGGCAGTGCTGATGCGATGCCTGAACGCAAGGAATTAGTCGATTGCAATCTGCCCGATTACCCTTCCCCCGAGCGGGCTGTCTCAGCACTACGGGCTATGTATGAATATGGCGCCTGGCGCAGCCATCCGGCGCGTGTTGTTACACGTTTTCCGGTCAATCGTCACAGGGTCGAGCGTATTATTTCACGACATTTAAAGACAAATCATATCCAGATAGGCGAGGTTGAAGCCAAAGAAATCCTGCGGGCTTACGATTTTAATGTGCCGGATGGTCATGTGGCTAATACATCCGAAGAAGCAGTGGAAATCGCTGAAAGAGTCGGATTCCCTGTGGCTGTGAAGATTGTCTCCCCCGATATTGTCCATAAGTCCGATGTTGGGGGTATCAAGCTGAACATATCCAGTCCCGACCAATTGCGCGATACCTTTGACCTGCTGACGCTGCGGGTCAGCAGGCAGGCACCCGAAGCCAGATTGAACGGCGTTTACATCGAGAAAATGTGTGTCCGCGGACTGGAGGTGACCCTTGGTATGACGTCCGACTCGCAGTTTGGACCTATGCTTATATTCGGACTGGGCGGCACCTTTGTAGATGTGCTCAAAGATGTTTCCTGTTACCTGGCCCCTATCACAGCCGATGAGGCAATGGAAATGTTGATGGAGACTCGGTCATACGCCTTACTTAAAGGTGCCCGCGGCCAGGCTGATGTGGACCTGTCGGCGATTACGGGCGGTCTGCAGCGAATAAGCCAATTAGCTACTGACTTCCCACAGATTAAAGAGCTGAACATCAATCCGTTCATCGTCGGAAGCCTCGGCACAAAAGCGATGGTAGTAGATGCGCGGATAACTCTCTGCCGGGGTCCTCAATCACAAGAAGAAGCATTTGAGGGACCTTCTGAATCTGGTAGCAAATAAATGACCGAACCCAATCCCGGCTACAATAAAGAAATCCCCGCGAGCTGGCAGGAAAACTACCGGAGCATGATTGCCTCAGCCGAGGAAGCCGTTGCCCGCATACGTCCCGGTCAGCGGGTGTTCATTGGTACCGGTTGTGCTCAACCCCAGGCATTGGTTAAAGCCTTAATCAATCGTGCCGCCGAATTAGAGGACATCGAAATTATACATTTGCTGAGCCTTGCTGAGCCGTCTTATGGACACAAGGAATTGGCCAAACATTTTCATATCCATAGCTTCTTCATAGGTAGTAATATTAACCAGACGCAGGAATTAGGGGACTACACGCCGATATTTCTTTCCGACATACCACGCCTGTTCCGCTCAGGAGAGCTGCCTGTTGATGTTGCTTTGATACAGGTTACCCCACCCGCTGAACAGGGAATGTGCTCTCTGGGGATTTCCGTTGATATTACCAAGAGCGCCGCTGAGAACGCCGGCTTTGTCATCGCCCAGGTAAATCCACAGATGCCGTGGACCATGGGAGACAACCTGCTGTACGTTCACGACATCGACATTCTCGTGCCGGGTGAGAGTCCCATTATTGAAGCGACGCTGCCGGAGCCCACGAAGACATCCCGCTGTATCGCCGAGTACATAGCAGCCCTGATTCCGGACGGCTCCACAGTGGAGTTAGGAATCAGGCGCATTCCACTGGCGGTAGTCGAGTTTCTAAAAGACAAGTGTGACCTTGGAATTCACACGGAAGTTCTCTCTGAGGCCGTCATTGACCTGGTTGAGTCCGGAGTGATAACAGGAGCGAGAAAAAACATCGACCGCGGCAAGATAGTAGCGAGTTTGTGCATGGGCACGCGCAAGCTTTATGATTATATTGACGGCAATCCAGTTTTCTCTTTCCGGCCCGCTGAGTATGTCAGTGACCCGTACCTTATAAGCCAGCAGCATAACATGGTTGCCATTAGTGTTGCACAAGAGGTGGATTTAACAGGACAGGTCTGTGCCCATTCGCTGGAAGCCGGGTTCTCCGGCCTGGGCAGTCATATGGACTTTACTCACGGGGCCGCCAGAGCTTCCAGTGGCAAATCGATTGTTGCTTTGGAGTCCACTCGAAGTCACGGCACTATTTCACGGATCGCCGCCCATCTTAGTCGCCATGCCGGCGTGTCTGCTACTTGCTGTGAAGTGCATTATGTAGTTACCGAATACGGCGTCGCCTACCTTTATGGCAAAAGTCTGCGGGAGCGTGCTTTGGCGCTTATAAGCATCGCCCACCCAAAATTTCGCGCCCAATTGCTCAAAGAGGCCATCAAAGATAATTACCTTAGTTCCGATTTGGCGGCTGTCGAAGGGAAAGTTTTTGTCGGCCCACAGGAATTGAAGACCTCCATGGTGCTGGAAGATGGAATGCTCATAAACTTTCGTACTATGCACCCGACTGATGAGAGGAGGATGCGCGACCTCTTCCACTCGCTCTCCCAGCAGACCATACACTACCGTTTTATGTCAAATATAACGCGACTACCACAGAAGGAGGTCCTGAATTTCCTATATACCGACTACCGAAGCGATATGGCAATTGTCGGGACTTTACCTGAGGCACACGGCGAAGAGATTATCGCTATCGGTCGATATTATCTGAATCCACGAACCAATCGGGCTGAGGTAGCCTTCATTGTTCGCGACCAGTGGCAGAACCGCGGTATCGGAACTTTTTTGCTGAAGTACCTTGTTACCATCGCCAAGCGAAACGGCATCGCCGGCTTTACTGCCGAGGTTCTGGTAGATAACAAACCGATGATGGCAGTAATACATAAAAGCGGCTGTAAGATTCGCAGCAAACTGGAAGACCGCGTTTACAGCTTCGAATTGGATTTTGAGTAGTGCCCCCCTGCCCTTCTGATGCCTTAAGAACGTCTAACAAAATGAGCAACTAAATTCACCCGTCATTTCGAGCGTAGCCGAAGGCAACACGCCCGTCATTTCGAGCGTAGCCGAAGGCGGAGTCGAGAAATCTATTAAACAATTTCTTCCTCTTTATTCTTTTCAGTGTTACGTCTTTTTGTTATATGCTTTAAGTCGTAGCTTCTGAATAAGGTAAGGTAAACTATAGATGGCTATCCCAACAAAGTACATATAATATCTAAGACTATCATCAAGATTGAAAATCTTCGTTACAATAGCGGGCCAAAACAATATAAGCGATGCGATAAGAAACAGAGGAACTTCATACCATTTATTCTTTGTTATGAACCATCCCTGAACTGCATTTGTAAAGGCAAACGCTCCGAATATCGCCATTACAAAAATGAGCATGCCTTCAGGCCAATTATTGATTTGGTAAAGGACAAGATCGGCATTAAACACAAACATAAACGGAATAACGGCGGTCCTTAAATCATATATGAATCCCTGTATCCCTGTCGATATGGGGTCGGATTTTGCAATAGCCGCGGCAGCGTAGGCGGCAAGTCCTACAGGCGGAGTATCATCGGCAAGAATACCAAAATAGAAACAGAATAAATGAGCAGCTATTGGAGGTATAAGGATAAAACCAACACCGTTTATGGGACTTAGCTCTCGGATTACAGGGACTGTTATCGATGCCATAACGATATAGGTTGCCGTTGTCGGCAGGCCCATTCCAAGTATCAGACTGGCAATTGCTGTTATCAGAAGTAAAGGGAAAATGTAGCCAAAGGAGAGTCCTGCAACAACGTCAACAACCATACCGCTTATACCCATAAAAACAATACCGACAATAATGCCCGCAGTAGCTGTTGCTAATGCGACAGTGAGCATATTCCTCGAACCTGCAATTAATCCCTCAGCTATGGTGCTGACGCTTTTAATCGCGGCCTTTGTAACGGCTGTGCCATTCTTTAGAGCTCTGATGATTTCCTGTATAAAGGTAATCGCCATCAGGACAAGTATTGCATTAAAAGCCGCCAGGTTTGGAGTGTGACGCATAATTATCAATTCATATATCAAAACAATCAGAGGGATAAGGTAATGAAATCCACTTTTCAGCACGGTCAGAAATCCGGGGATGTCCGATTTAGGCAGGCCTTTCATTCCAAGTTTTGAGGCCTCGAGATGAGCGATATAAAACAGGGCAAAGTAGGACACAAAAGCAGGTACGGCGGCGGCCTTTACAACATCAAGGTAATCAATGCCTAAATATTCTGCAATAATAAACGCCGCTGCTCCCATTATCGGAGGCATCAACTGGCCGTTGGTACTTGCAGCAACCTCGGTTGCCGCTGCAATCTTTCCGGGATAGCCGACCTTCTTCATTAAGGGAATCGTAAACGTTCCCGTCGTAACAACATTGGCAATACTTGAGCCTGAAACAAGACCTGTTAATCCGCTCGAGACTATTGCTGCTTTTGCTGCGCCGCCCTTGAATCGACCAAGTAAAGAGATGGCAAGGTCATTGAAAAAATGTCCGGCCCCGACTTTATCAAGCATCGAGCCTAATAGCACAAACAGAAAAACCGTATTGGCGGAAACATAAAGCGGGATACCATAAATCCCTTCCGTGGATAGAGCAATCTGGCTGAGATACCTTCGCAGTGACACACCCCGAAAGGAAAATATCGACGGCATATAAGGGCCTAAGAAGGCATAGAGTGTGAACAATATGGCAATAATGGCAAGGGCAGGTCCAATCGCTCGCCTTGTTGCCTCTAACAGAAGCACGATTAGTATTACACTTATAGCAACATCCCGCGTAATGGGCAGACCCGCCCGCATTGTTATACCCGTCCAGTCAAAGACAAAGTACAGCACAGAAAGACACGCCAGTACCGCTAAGATATAATCCATAAGCGGGATACGGCTTACAGCCTTTGGAACGTCAGTTTTCCACTTTTGTTTGGCCCTGCCCCGGCAGGTCAGGAATACGAGTGTTATGGCAAAAGCCAGATGAACCGCCCTTACCGTTGTGCTGTCTAATATTATCAAACGCGGCAATGCTAATTGAAACAAAGCCCATGCTACTGAGATAACAGCAATAATGAGTTTACCTGCCGAGACGTGCTGTCTCTGGCACGGCTGGTCAGCTTTTCTGGTATTCTTTAAAAGCATCTATTCAATTATAAAAATACGGTGATTTGTAAGTCAATAAAATAAATACATTTACGAGAATGGCCGGAGCAACTTGGCAGAAAACTTGGCGCTTAAAAAGGATCTATTAGGTAGGTGTGGTTGGGTGCGTCAATGTCTTACTGTTGTAACCAGGCCTTTCAGAATCATGAGACCACGTTATTCCAGTGGAAACGGGGGACGTGGGGCTTCTACGGCTTGCTCTTCTGCTTTCCATAATCACCCGAACAGATACTCTGAGGGCGAGCACAGAAACGGCAAAAGCGGCAAAAACCGAATTTCCAGGGTCACTGAATCAGTCCATTTTTATCCCTATCTAAATGAGATTTTTTTGATTGTTTATATTTCAGGTGTCAAACACTTTGCCACAATTTGGGCACCAAAGTTTAAGTTGTAAGCCTGGTGTATTGCACTCAGTGCAAATACGTGCATCCTTTTCTGCTTTTTGGTAGTCATGCCAAGCTCGTTGAGTATCATCACTTATTACGAACTTTGGTTCTCCTTTTGAGTAGCCCATCGAGAATATTAGGGTTTCTCTTGTGAATACTTGTAAGTCCGGGTGTTCATGAAGTTCCTTTAGAATCTTGAAAAGCCGGTCTTCATCGCTAATTCCCACACCAGCCGCTATTTCCGTTAGAGTAAAGCTGGTTTTTCCGTACTGTGGGCGTGCTGCAAGCCATTCCAGGACTTTCTTATGTTCTTTGTTAAGAGTGAGCTTCATTTTGAGACCTCCAATTAAACATAAAAAATTGAAAAAATATCAGAACAATGCAGAAAAAACAAGTATTTATTCAAAAAACTCTTGCAATCCCCTCTCCCCGGTGATAATTGTAAGTATGGAATCCGGAGAATCAAATCTGTTTCACCAATCAATCAATAATGACCAGAGTAAATCTGCTCAGTCTAATCAATAATAAGTTTCGGGTCTATGTGTTTATCAAGGCCGGCCTCTCTATAGTATTTTAAGGCACCTTTGTGGATTGGAGCGGTAAGTCCCTTCAGCATGTTCTGCTTCGTCAGCACTTTGTAAGCGGGATGAAGAGACTTAAAGTCTTCAAAATTCTCAAACACCTCTCTTGTTATAGCATAAACAATACCCTCTTTTA
>Ga0315552_1000350_pt1 | contig 28457 bp, 23 predicted proteins | sample SalMarSW160170MG_2_FD_203102 | JGI IMG/M metagenome (GOLD analysis project Ga0315552, IMG submission 203102) | Salt marsh sediment microbial communities from the Plum Island Ecosystem LTER, Massachusetts, United States - Salt Marsh Sediment SW1601-70 ...
TTAATATAACTAATAGTGCTATTCTAAACTACTATCTGCCGTGAGTCAACCTAACCCACTGACCTTCGGACGAAAGTTCGGGTATTTTGTTCATTGCGAGCCCCACCAGGGGGGAATCAATCTCAAGCTAAGGGCGAGATCCCCACACTTCGCTCGCAGTAACAGCAGGAAGTGGAATATGCTTTCGCCCGAAGCAATCTGGAGAAAACAAGCAGATTGCTTCTGTCGCTCCGCTCCATCGCAATGACAGCTGGGTGGGAGGATTGCACCCTCGCCGCTGTGCGGCTCATCGCGATGACAGCTAACCAAATAGATCTTCGTACAAGTCTTTCCATTCTGGATTGAGGCTGTTAATCAAGTCGATCTTCTTCTGCCGTGAACCACCTTTGATTTGCTTTTCGCGAGCGATGACGACATTGACATCGTTCCCTACTTCGTAATAGACCAGTTTATGAATGTTGTATTTGTTGGTAAATGCGCTGCCTCTGCCCGACTTGTGTTCAAACACGCGCCGCTGTAAATTGTTGTTGACACCAGTATAGAGCACGGTGTTATGGGCGTTGGTCATGATTAAAGGAAATATTGCTTATCACTCATTTCACTTTGCATTCCCATGTCTTTGCGAGGGCGATGTTCTTTCGCCCGAAGCAATCTGGAGAAAACAAGCAGATTGCTTCTGTCGCTCCGCTCCATCGCAATGACAGCTGGGTGGGAGGATTGCACCCTCGCCGCTGTGCGGCTCATCGCAATGACAGCGGTATCAGGAAAGACGAGCGCCTTTCGCGGTGGTTTTACTCCTAAGAAACTGTCACTGCGAGAATGTCAGCGCAGCTGACGAGCGAAGCAGTCCCCTGACCAGGGACCAGATTGCTTCAGCCGGCAAAACTTGTCCTGAACGGAGTGAAGGAAGCGCTGGCTTCGCAATGACAGCTTAATTTAAGGGTTTTCTGATTTTGCCCGAACTGTTGTCTCAACTTGAGAACCAACGGGATTTACCAGGTTGGAGGAATTGAGAGTGAGCGAAGTCCATTCGATCCTCCCCGGAAGGATCCTGACCCTCCTGCTGTTAACCAGGGGCCAGCTCATTAATGGATCGAATTAGGATAAGGATGGCGGGCTGGGAGCACACGAATCAGAGCAGTTCTTTTTTTAGGACAGCTGCCAGGCAGGCCGGGAATGGCCATAGACCTGATACCCCCAACCATCACGGGCAGCTGTTTAGGCCGACAGCCGGCTGGAATCGCCAGCCAGGGAGGGGGCCTGAGCGGGCTTGTATCCTTCCAAAACCTGGCGGTAGAGGTCTAGGATCCGCCCTGCAATCAGGTTCCAGCTGTAATTCCGGGCAAATTCAGCAGCCTGCCTACCCATACGGGCGTGCAGCTGCGGATCGTAGATCAGCGCCATCAAACGTTCGGCCAGTGCCTGCGGATCTTCTACAGGCACGGTATAACCGGTCTTGCCATCCTGTACCAGAAAAGCCAATCCGCCCACTTGAGAAGCCACTACCGGGGTGCCACAAGCCATGGCTTCCAGGGCGACCATCCCGAACGATTCGTAATGGGACGGCATCACAACCGCCTCGGCAGCAGAATAGTAATACTGCAAGGTATCCTGGCTGCGCTTTCCCAAAAAGGTCACAAAATCCCCCAGGTCGAACTTTTCGCGCAGTTCTTGCAGGCGAGCCATCTCGACATTGAGGTGTTCCTGGCTGGCATCTGCCTCTCCACCGATGATAGCCAGGCAGACGGGGTGCTCATCGAACCCATCCCGTTGGCGAATCCGGTAGAGGGCTTCGAGCAGGGTATCAATCCCCTTGAGCGGTTCAATCCGTCCGACATACAGCAACATGCGATCACAAGGGGGGATGCCGATGAACTCCTTGGCTTCATCGGGAGGGATTGGATAAAAGTGGCTTAAATCGACCCCCGGCGGGATGACGGTGATCCGCTTGGTGTCGACTTTATAGAGCCATTGTAACTGGGCCAGCTCGGCCTGAGTGGCAGCCACAATTCGATCAGCAAACTGCAACACCTGCCTTTCACCATCCAGACGGTAATCCCCTTCTATCTCATCATCAGTGCGAGCGACCCGCTGTTTCATCATTCCAAGCGTGTGAAACATGTGCACCACCGGGAGATCCCATTTCATTTTTAAATCTCGGGCGGCGATGCCGGACATCCAATAGTGACTGTGAACCAGGTCATAATGAAGATCCTTGCTCCTAGAAAACGCCAGAATGCCATTTGCAAATTCGGGGATATAAGAGGCCAGTTCTTCTTTGGGCAGGGGTGTTTCCGGTCCGGCCGGTATGTGCACGACCCGATTGCCGTACCCTAAATCGTGCAAAACATGGGGCACATGCTCATCCTGGGAGCGGGTGTAAACATCTACCTGGATGCCCATAGGCCCAAGATGGCGGGTGAGATCTCGTACATAAACATTCATCCCCCCGGTATCCTTTCCACCCAATGTCGCCAAAGGGCAGGTATGGTAAGACAACATCGCAACCCGCAATACGCACCTCTTATGATGAATTCCGGTCGCCCGGATATTTGTGGCTCTCTGGAATTTGCCGTGATGGGGTAGAGATGTGGGGGTGTTGGGCGGGCTGCGCCCGCCCAACACCCTCAGATCTAACCTTTACCACGGGGATTCCCAAAGATCCACATTTGCTCGTCTTGGAATGGCCTAACTGGTATAATCCCAATGAAGAATCTCGGGGTTTGGGCTAGTGAAGGATTTATGCGGGACTTGGGAAGACCAAAACCAGCCCCTTCAATAAAACCTTTATAGCGTAACCCCTAACGCTTTTATAGGCCACCGTAGCTCAGCCGGCAGAGCAACCGCTTCGTAAGCGGTGGGTCAAGGGTTCGATTCCCTTCGGTGGCTCCTGTGTTCGGACTTCCGGGGCCAAGCGCATCAGCGAGTAGAAAGCTTAGGACTTACGCAGTTGGTGGGAGGATGGGGGTGTTTGGGCGGGCGTTACCCGCCCAAACACCCCCGATTTCCCCTGAACTGCGTAACTACTAAATCTAATAATCGTCAGACACCAGGCCTTCGGAAGTTTGCTTACTCCTATGCTTCCAGTATAATTCCTTTATGCTAAAACGGACAACCCCTCTGGTGATAGCTATCGCAGGCGGTACCGGCTCCGGGAAAACCACGGTAGCCAATGCTATCCTGAGGCGGGTTGGAGCCGACCATATTGCCTATCTGCCCCACGACGCCTATTATAAAGACCTGAAAGACCTGCCACCCGCTCAACGCCAGCAGCTCAACTTTGACCATCCCAACTCACTGGAAACCGGAATACTCGTCCAGCACCTCAAAGACCTTAGCAAGCTGCAGCCCATCCAATTGCCGGTATATGATTTTAAAACCCACTCGCGCACTACCCGCACAACTCCCATCCAGCCTCAACCTGTGATCATCGTGGAAGGCATTTTAATCCTGGCAATCGCGGATCTGCGCCAGCTATTTGACGTCAAGATCTACGTAGACACCGACCCTGACATTCGGTTTATTCGCAGGCTCCAACGAGACATCCGCGAACGAGGCCGGACGACCGAGTCCGTCATCCGCCAGTACCTGACCACCGTTCGGCCAATGCATTTGGAATTTGTCGAGCCATCCAAACGGTATGCAGACGTAATCATCCCTGAAGGCGGTTTCAACACCGTCGCGCTCGACATGGTCGTGGCGCGGATTGAAAGCCTGCTGCTTTAAGGTTGAGAAGCGGCTTGAAATCTTCCCGGAAAACTTTACCCATATAACTGATAGGAGACATTGATGCACCCTGATCGTAAACAGTGGTCACACCCACCAAAAATCGTCATCGACCCAGAAGTAAAGTACTCCGCCCTTATCCACACCGGAAAAGGGGACATCAGCATTAACCTATTTGCGGATAAAGCCCCGAGGATAGTCAATAACTTCGTATTTCTGGCCCGCCAGGGGTTCTACGACGGCACCATCTTTCACCGGGTGATCTCCGATTTCATGGCTCAAGGAGGCGACCCTACTGGAACGGGGAGCGGGGGGCCTGGCTATACCTTTCAAGATGAATTTCACCCCGATTTACGGCATGACAGAGCCGGCATCGTTTCAATGGCTAACGCCGGAGCTAATACCAACGGTTCCCAATTTTTCATAACGCACCTTCCCACCCCCTGGTTAGATAACAAGCACGCGGTCTTCGGAGAGGTTATGGAGGGGTTGGATGTGCTCTTGTCAATTCCGGCGCGTGACCCCCGGCAGGCAGAGTCACCAGCTATACAGATTAACTCAATAACCATTCTGGAGGATGAAAGCTGACCTTAGCAAGGTATCAGAAGGATATGATGTCAAAAACTAGATCCCTTCCTGATCACGATTTCTCGCCCCCAACCCAGATGAAACCCAAGCGCCGCTTGACTTTGATCCGAGTGTTAACCCTACTCGCTGTGATTATACTAAGCGGGTACATATATAGCATCCGTGATCATGCCTCTCAATTAGCCGCGTACGGGTATCCTGGGATATTCTTGCTCTCATTCTTAGCATATGCCACCGTCCTGCTGCCCGCCCCAGGAGTTGCAGTCGTTTTTGCAATGGGGGCTGTCTTTCATCCGGTGGGTGTGGCGCTGGCTGCCGGAGCTGGGGCGGCCTTGGGCGAACTCACCGGTTATATGGCGGGGTTCGGCGGCCAGGAAGTGGTGGAGCGAGTCGAAATGTATGAGCGGTTCAGCCGGTGGATGAAAAGAAACGGTCCTTTGACCGTACTTTTCTTATCGGCAATACCAAACCCCTTTTTTGATCTGGCCGGCCTAGCGGCGGGTGCCCTGAAGATGAAAATTCTTCGTTTTTTATTATGGTGCTGGATCGGCGAGACCATAAAAATGCTGGTATTTTCATATGCGGGCGCCACCTCCCTTAATTGGTTGAATTGAATTTTCGGAAGTAAGCCTGTAATGAGGCTCGGCTTAAATCGAATCACATACCACTTTAAAGATTTATCACAAGGAGAACGCCATGTCTTACACTACCAAGATAGATGCATATATCGATGACCATATTGATGAAAGTATCTCCGAGTTATCACGACTATGCGCACAACCCAGCGTGGCGGCCCAGAACTGGGGATTGAGTGAGTGTGCCGACTTAGTCGCAGAGATGCTCAAATCGCGCGGATTTGCCGTTCAAGTGATGCCTACCGGTGGAGCACCGATAGTTTTTGGGCAGCTACCAGGACGCAGCCAGAGGACTCTTCTTTTCTATAACCATTATGACGTGCAACCGCCTGAACCCCTCGATCTTTGGGAAAGCCCACCATTCGAGCCAACCATGAGAGACGGAAAACTTTATGCGCGGGGTGTCAGCGACGACAAGGGACACGTTACCAGCCGGCTTTTTGCTATTGACGCCTGGCTAGAGACCGCTGGGCAGCTGCCATGCAATGTGAAGTTTATCATCGAGGGCGAAGAGGAAGTTAGCAGCGTGCATCTACATGGCTTTGTGGAGGAAAATCAAAAACTCTTAAATGCAGATGCCTGCATCTGGGAATTCGGCGGCGTCGACCATCGTGAGGTTCCTATGCAATATTTGGGAATGCGCGGTATCTGCTACGTGGAGCTGTCAATCACGACCGCAGACATCGACGCACACTCCGGATTGGGAGGTTCGATTTTCCCAAACGCTGCCTGGCGACTTGTATGGGCTTTGAACAGCCTCAAAGGTCCAGATGAACGCATCCTCATCCCCGGGCATTACGATGCCGTTGTGCCCCCCAGTGAACGAGACCGCCAGTTAATGGCAGCGCTTCCAGAAGTTGCAGAGGAATATAAAACCCGCTATGGGATAGAAAACTTCCTGAAAGGACTGACAGGCGGCTTAGCGCTACGGCTGGCGGAGGTCTTCGAACCAACCTGTACGATTTGCGGTTTAACTTCAGGGTACCAGGGTCCTGGCTCCAAGACTGTCTTGCCGGCGCTGGCTTCTGCAAAAGTTGATTTCCGCCTGGTACCCAACCAGACACCCGACCAAGTGATCATTGGCTTACGCAACCACCTGGATGCACAAGGTTTCGCTGATATTGAGATCACCTATCTGGGTGGCGAAGCTCCCGCCCGAACAGACCCGGACGACCCGTTCGTCGACCTGGTAAACAAATCTGCCGAGCCGGTTTACGGACAGCCGATGCAGATTGTGCCGATGGTCGGTGGTTCAGGACCAAACTATCCATTTCTTCATTACCTTAACCTGCCAATCGCCACTGCCGGGGTTGGATATCCCGGCTCCCAGGCGCACGCGCCCAACGAAAACATGCGGGTCGATCTCTATGTCAAAGGAGCCAAACATATCGCCCGTATCCTGGAGGCATTCAGCCAGAGTTGATTGATCAGAGACTTCGAATTTGAGTATTGCCATGCATGAACGCCAATACCCGATAAGTTAAGGGCTACGCATGTCTTTCTCCATCCGCCGCGACCTGGGACTGCAGCTGCTGGCTCTCTATCTGCTCTTCGTAGGCCCGGTCGTGGTCGCCTCTCTAGGTTTCGATCAGATTGCCAGCCAGCGCCTCGAAAGGGACGCCAAAGCCAGCGACCTGGCCTTGGCACGCGCAATTGCCCAGGAGACAGATCTCTCAATGGCCCATGCCATGCAATCTGTCGAGCAGCTGGCCACCTACCCGGCAGTGATCAAGGCTGAACCAGATGGGATGGCGCCGCTTTTTGAAACTTTAATGAGCGCACGGCCGGATGTCAACCTGGTGTATCGATTGGATGCAGACGGGAAAATGATCTTCCACGTTCCCATCGGACCCGGTTCGACTGTAGGTATCGATTTCTCATTCCGCGACTATTACCAGAAAGCATTGACTACCCGCTCTCCGCTGGTATCTTTCGGACGCATCTCTCCAACCACCGGTCAACCGGTAGCCACGGCGGTCATGCCTCTCTGGGACCAAGCAGATAATTTCCTGGGATTGGTCGCCACCAATATCAAGTTGGAAACCCTCAGCGATGCACTGACAAATATCGCCTCAGGGTACAGCCCGGACGAGCACTTTGAAGTCATCATCATCGATTCAGCTGGTCATGTCATCGCCCGCCCCAATCCCGACCCCACCACATTATTGATCGACTTCAACATACCTCGTCCCGAAATCACCAAAGCAGTGCTGGTGGGGGTATCGGGCAATTCGATTGCCCAAGATGAAAACGGGTCAGAAATACTGTACAGCTATGTACCGGTATCAAGCGCCGGATGGGGAGTAATCGTCAGCCGACCAACCGCAGTCGCCTTCGCCACGCTGAGGGCCTTCCACCGGGGCGTATTGCTGATCATAGGGGTCTTCTTGAGCATCGGCCTTTTCTTCTGGTTAGCTCTTTCCCGGCAAGTAATCCGTCCCTTGGAACGCCTGGCTGCCTTCAGCCAGACCATTGGATTGGAACAAGACTTCAATCCCGAACGACGCGATGCCCTACTGAACATGTCTGAACGCCCCGACCAGATGGGCCACCTCATCCGCAGCCTGACGAGAATGGGGGGTGCAATTCAGGCTCGCTTGGATGAACTCTCCACGCTTTTAGGAACAAGCGCTGCAGTTGTTTCGAGTTTGGACCTTCAAACTGTCCTGGAAAGCATCCTCGAACAGGTTGAACACCTTTTAGGGGTCGACAAATGCGCAATCGTAGCTCTGGACGAGCAAAAGGGAATTTTCCGGGCGCAAGCCAGCCGCGGGCTTTCCAAGCGTTATACCGAACAGATTTATATCGACCCGGACGAACCCCAATCGGTGACCATGCGCGCCATCCGCAGTGGTCAACCGATTCAAATAAGCGATACGGAAACCGACCCGACCTTCATGGCGTTACGGCCTCGCAGCCGGGCAGAAGGCTATCGCTCAATTCTGGCTGTACCACTCAGCGCCCAGCACGGCCCTGCATCTGCTTTATTGGTATATCGCCCCGAACCTCACGTTTTTACCAAACGTGAAATAAATCTGGTGACAACTTTCGCCAACCACGCTGCCATGGCGATAGAAAATGCGATCTTATTCACACGCAGTGATACCCGCCTGCAAGAACAATCGCACAGGTTGGAGGCATTAATCCAGTCGATGCAAGACGGTTTGATCTTGGAAAACCTTGAAGGGCGGGTACTCTACGCCAATCGCCGCATAAGTGAACTAACCCAATTGCCACCAGAAGAAATAAGCGGCGCCGATGTTGAGAATATCATAGAACAGCTATTAGCCCGGCCATCTGAGAGAAATCCAGACGATATTGAAAACATCCGGCTAGCTATCTCAGCAGCACTAAACGGCGGTGACCAACGTAGAGTTGAATTCACGATAAATGATTCCCACCATAACCTCTACCTGCGCTTACAGGCCTTTGATGTGACCGACTCTCAGGGGATGCTGATAGGGCGCGGCCAGATCCTAAGAGACATAACGATCAGTCGTGAAGTGGATCGCATGAAATCAAGTCTGATCTCAACGGTTTCACACGAGTTGCGGACACCCTTGGCTGCCATAAAGGGATATACCACCACCTTACTGGCAGAAGATGTCCAATGGGATCCCAAGGCACAGCATGAATTTCTGAAAATCATCTCATCGGAGACTGACCGCTTGAGTGACTTGGTTAATGACCTGCTAGATATGTCCCGGATTGAGGCGGGTAACCTGATAGTGTCCCGAGAGGCCTGCGACATAGAAGAAATCATCAGCAGGGCGGCCCAACGCGCCTATCCCTCTCCCGGGGAACGATTGGAAGTATATTTACCCCCAGATTTACCAATCCTGTTCGCCGATCCGCAACGAATTGAGGTGGTTTTACGCAATCTGATTGAAAACGCGGCGAAGTACGCTGGAGATGATTCCCCTATTCGCGTAAGCGGCAGGCAGCATGGAAATGACTTCATCCTGCGAGTCGAGGACCAGGGTCCAGGCATTCCAATGGATGATAGTGACCGCATCTTCGAGAGCTTCTACCGGGTCGAGAATGGATTGGTTCGGGAGGCTCCTGGAGCGGGTATCGGTTTAGCCATCTGCCAGGGCTTCGTGCGGGCCCATGGTGGAGAGATCTGGTTAGAACCACGCTCAAAAGGAACCTGTGTGGCTTTTTCATTACCTCTAACCGACGCATCCGGGCAACCAAGGATCTCTCAATCCGGCGATGGGACCTACCAGCGACTAGAATCCGATCACCAGGCACATCAATCAGCCAATAACTTAACTAATTAAAGCACATGTCCAGCGCTACTGTACTTGTAGTCGACGATGAACCCGCTCTGCGTGAATTTGTGCGGCGCAACCTGGAAATACGGGGTTTCAACGTGCTAACCGCTGCCAATGGGCTGGAAGCATTGGCCATCTTCAATACCCAAACCATCAGTCTGGTGATCTTAGACTTGATGATGCCCCGTATGGATGGGTTGGAAACCGTCCGGCGGATCCGGCAAAGCTCAATCGTACCCATTATCGTGCTATCCGCCTTAGGGGAGGAATCTGATAAAATCCAGGCTCTCAACCTCGGGGTAGATGACTATTTGACGAAACCCTTTGGGGTAGGAGAGCTGCTGGCGCGCGTACAAGCGGTGTTAAGACGCGCCCATTGGATCGAGCAACCCACTCGCCAGGGACGCTTGGTGCGCGGCGAAATTGTGGTAGACCTGGAACGTCATCAAGTAAACGTACGTGGAGAATTGATTGAACTTACCCCAACTGAGTTCAATCTGCTCGTGTACCTGATCGAGAACACTGGCAAAGTGTTACCTCACCATACTATTTTGAGAAATGTGTGGGGACCGGAATATGGCCGTGAAGCCGAGTACTTGCGGGTTTACATTGGGCGCCTGCGCCAAAAAATCGAGCAAGACCCCAGCGAGCCAAAATACATTTTCACCGAGCGAGGCGTGGGTTATTTTTTTGAAACGCCTTGATACTCTGGTAGGCATGGAGGCGCAGCAAACAAACCTTAATATCCAAATGTAAAGCCCTTTCCAAATTAAATCTCGGGGAGATTTCTGGGGAAAGGGCTGTTCTCGTTTTTATAAGATATTTACAAAGTTTCTCCCCCTTTTTAGCAATTTTTTGTACTGGTTGGCTAAAATTTATCATGAGAGCTAGGCCATTCGTCTGGTCTTGCAGTTTTCTTATCCAATCTTAATAAGGAGAAAAGGAGAAACGCAAATGAAACAATTCAGACTTCTTATCATAGCAGTTCTACTTATCGCCAGCCTGGTACTGGGCAGCTGTGCCCAACAGCCAGCTGCTACTCAAGCTCCTGAGCAACCAGCAGCCACCGGAGCACCCCAGTCTGAAGAGCCCATGACCACAAATGAGGTCACCCTCACCATTGGCTTCTCATCCTCAAATACCGGCTCAATGGAGGTGTCATCGAAGCGCCAGGTGAACGGTTTGACTCTTTGGATGGACCAGGTCAATGGAGCCGGAGGTGTCCCATTAAGCGATGGGACGGCTGTCAAATTTGCTGCTGTGACCTACGACGATGAATCCAATAAGGAGCGCGTCCAGGAACTCTACACCCGTCTGATCACCGAAGACAATGCCGATTTCATGATCAGTCCCTATTCCTCAGGTTTAACTGCAGCCGCATCTGTGATCGCTGAGCAGTACGGCAAGGTCATGATCACCGCCGGGGCGGCGGAGGATGATGCTTATAAAACCGGTAACACCAGCCTGTTCCAACTGTACACACCCGGTAGCCTGTACCTGATCAGCACCGTGGATATGCTTAAGCAGTTGGACCCCCAAGCCAAGGTCGCGGTTGTGAACGAAAATGATAAATTCTCTACCAGTGTGATGGGTGGCTTAAAACCATACCTGTCATCGGAAGGTTTCGAGATCGTGCTGGAAGAAGGGTACGCTTCCGACACAACCGATTTCGGGCCGATAATCAATAAAATAGAAGCATCGGGCGCAACGGTCTTGCTGGGTGGCGGTCACTATCCTGACGGCAGCACCTTCGCTCGGCAACTTTATGAGCGTCAGGTCGGCTTAAAGTTCATCTCGTTGCTGGTAGCCCCGGCTGACTCGAAATTCCCCGAATTGGGCGACGCGGCGCTGGGCGTGGCCACCTCCAGCCAATGGGAACTCAAGGCCACACACACTGAGCAGGAAGCTAGCGGCCTCGGCATCGAATGGTTCGGTCCCAGCGGGGATGATTTTGCAGCCGCCTACGAAGCCGCCTATGGTGATAGCCCCACTTACCATGTTGCCGGTGGATATGCAGCCGGTCTGGTACTACAAAAGGCGATCATAGATGCCGACTCAGTGGATCCCGAAAAGGTGAAAGCAGCCCTGAACGCCATGAACATCTTCACTTTCTACGGGGGTATCCAGTTCGATACCACCCCTGAATCGCACGGCCTGCAGATCAGTCACAAAATGGTCGTGGCCCAGTGGCAGAAGAACGCGGCTGGCGAATTTGTACGCGAGGTGATCTGGCCATCCGACGTCGCCACTGCAAACCCACTCTACCCAATTCAAACCCCGTAACCAATCAACCTCAGAATGTATCCCCTCGGAAGCGTTTACCCAAGGGGATACATTCGATCTTCGATTCTGGGAATTGCATATGCAACAAATCAACCTACTCCTAGCCTCGCTTCCAGACGGTATCCTTCTGGGATTTGTGTATGGACTGGCGGCTATGGGATTGACTCTCATCTGGGGTGTGATGAACGTCATCAATCTGTCACACGGCCCCATTATCGCGCTGGGGATGTTTGGAACGTACTTCCTGTTCATCAGAGCGGGCATCAACCCCTATCTTGGCCTGTTCCTGATCGCAGCACTCGGCTTATTGTTGGGCATACTGATCTATGTCGTAGCTGTACATCGCGTGATCAACGCCCCGCACTTGTCATCATTGTTGGCAACCTTCTCTGTCAATATGATCATCATTGGTCTTGGAACTGCCATTTTGACCACCTCGCCATACAACGTAGATTTCTCGCTAGGCAGTCTCAAAATTGGATCAACGACTTTATTGGGCACGCGTCTGGTGGCAGCGCTGGTAGCGATACTCTACTCAGCTGCACTATACCTTTTCCTGTACAGGACCCGCCCGGGAAAATACATCCGCGCGGTTGCAAATAATCGTGCCGCCGCGGAATTGATGGGGATCCCTTCTTCACGTATTCTAGCCCTCAGCTTCGGCCTCGGTACGATGCTGGCCGCCGTTTCCGGCGCGCTGATTGCCACGTTTTTCCCTTTCAACATCCTATCTGGCGGGAGCTATGAACTGAAAAGTTTCGTCATCAGCGTTCTGGGCGGATTGGGAAATCCAATTGGCGCGCTGTTCGGCGGGTTGATTCTAGGTACCCTGGAGGGGATAATCCCAGCCTTCCTCGAGACAACCTGGGTGCCAGTAATCGAATTTGCCCTGTTCGTGTTGATCCTTCTGATACGCCCTAGTGGGTTGTTTGGAGCAGAGGAATGAGCACGCCAGGAAATGAAACCACAGCTGTGTCAACCCAGCCAGCCCGCAGGAGATCATTGGGAGCTTGGCGCAACCCTGGTATCTGGTTAACACTTGTTACCGTCTTGCTTGTCAGCGCCTGGCCTGTTCTCACCCAAAAAGCTTCTACACGTGAGGTCATCTTCACCATGTTGCTGTCGGTCGTATTGGCCTCCAGCTTGAATATTATCTTGGGATACACCGGCTACGTTAGTTTTGGTCACGTAGTTTTTTTCGGAATAGGCGGCTATCTGGGTCTTTATTTAATGAGCACTTTCGGGAGCTCTCTCTGGATCGCCATCATTGCAGGTGGGATTGCGGCCGGATTGCTGGCATTTTTATTGGGAAAGGCGATCCTGAGGCTGAGGGGGGCTTACTTCGCGCTCGCAACGATCGGCGTAAACGAAGCCATGCGAGCCTTTATCAATAATTTCAAACCCTTCGGTGGGCCGATTGGGTTATCCTTGAACTTTCAAGTTTATCAAGACTACGGGGGGGCAGCGAAGGCGCTTTGGCTGTCTTATTATCTGCTCGTCAGCATAACTGTGGGAAGTATATTGCTCAGTTACTTAGTCAAGTCGAGCAAATTTGGTCTAGGCTTAGTAGCAATAAGAGAGGACGAGGATGCTGCTGAGGTTATGGGGGTTATTACGCCGAATGCAAAAACCTGGGCTTATGTACTCTCCGCCATCCTGCCAGGCATGGTTGGCGTGCTGTTCTTTTTCAAGAACGGCAATATCGAACCCACCGATGCTTTCCGCTTGCATTTTTCGATCGAACTGCTGGTGATGGTGATGTTGGGGGGTTTCGGTACGGTGCTCGGCCCTATAATCGGAGCGGCAGGCTACCAGCGTCTGCGCGGCTTTTTACTCACCAGTCAACTATTTAAAGACATCCAGCTCTCGGTCGCGGGCGTACTCCTTCTAGTGATCATCTTATTCATCCCCGCAGGTGCAGTAGGTTGGCTACGCCACCGTTTCCCGGCGTTACGGAGGGTATTGCCATGATCTTGCAGGTGGAAGGCATATCAAAACGTTTCGGTGGCTTGCAAGCGCTTTCCAGCGTAACTTTCGACCTGCCCGAAGGACAGATCTTGGGGTTGATCGGTCCAAACGGAGCTGGTAAAACCACCCTATTTAACGTAATAAACGGGATCTACCCTCCGGATGGAGGGCGGGTGATATTCCGGGAGAAGGATGTAACTAAATTTAAACCGTATCACATGGCCCGTTTAGGATTAGCCCGCACTCACCAAATTGTGCGTCCGCTAAATGAACTCAGTGTTCGTGAAAACGTGATGGTTGGGTCTTGTTTCGGGCGAGAAAGCCATGGACTTGGAGCTGCAACCAGGATCGCGGATGAAGTGCTTAAATTTGTGGGTCTAGACATCCGGGCGGACCAACTGGCAAACAGCCTCAATGTCGCTCAAAAGAAGCGCTTGGAAATGGCGCGGGCGTTAGCCTCCAGACCCTACCTGTTACTTTTAGACGAGGTGCTCGCCGGTCTTAACCCGTCTGAGATCACCGCCATATTAGAGACAATTCGAGCAATCCGAGACCAAGGCATCACAATCATCATGATTGAGCATGTGATGCACGCCATTATGAATATTTCTGAACGCATCATTGTGCTGGATTACGGGGAACAAATCGCGGAAGGAACCCCAGACCAAATTGCCAATAACCAGAAAGTTATCGAGGCCTATCTAGGAGACCCGAAATTGGCTGAACGTCTTATGGAGCAAAACAATGGCGATACTCGAGATTCGTGATCTAACTTCTGGCTATGGCGAAGTGCAGATCCTCTGGGGAGCAAACCTTGCCTCACGGGAAGGAAAATTAACCTCTCTAGTGGGAACTAATGGGGCTGGAAAAACTACCATGTTACGGACCATCATGGGTCTCACACGTCCCTGGAGTGGCTCGGTTTGGTTTGAGGGTCAGGATGTAAGCAATCTACCCGCATATACAAAAGCAGAAATGGGATTGGTGCTGGTTCCTGAAGGACGGCAATTATTCACAGATATGAGCGTGGTGGAAAACCTCGAAATGGGTGCCTCACCCCAGCGAGCCCGCTCCCACTTCAAGCGCAACCTCGACCAGGTTTACAATATGCTCCCCCGGCTAAAAGAGCGCCAAAATCAGAAGTCAGGTACGCTCAGCGGTGGAGAGCAGCAAATGCTGGCGGTGGCGCGCGGCATCATGGCTGAACCGAAAGTACTGATGATAGATGAACTTTCCTTAGGCCTGGCTCCAGTTCTGGTATTGCAGCTCTTCGAAACCCTCAACCAACTGAGATCATTAGGGATCACCATACTACTGGTAGAGCAGAATGTGCAGATGGCCTTAGCGGTGAGCGATTATGGCTATGTTCTCTCCCAAGGCAAAATTGAGCTAGAAGGGCCAAGCCGGGAGCTGGCAAAAAACGAGCACGTAAGAGCTGCATATTTGGGAATGTGACCCGGCGTCTGAATCCAGGTCTCATACCCTCATCGGAATAATTCCACTATTTGAGCCCCAGAGAAAACGATATTCTGAAAAAAGCTCTCATCCCAGTCGAAGCATAGGGACCTCCAAAAGTGTATATCAAAATTGATACTTGAACCCTCAAATGAAATTGTAGTAAAGAACCCATTCCCTTCAGGAGGATGTTATGTTTGTTGGCGAACGCATGTCACGTCCGGTCATTGCAGTCCCTCCAGATACACCCATTATCGACGTACTCAATTTAATGAGGCGTGAACGCATCCGGCGCACACCCGTGGTCAAAGAGGGTAAGATGATCGGCATCATTTCTGATAAAGATCTGCTGAACGCTTCTCCATCCCAGGCCACCTCGTTGAGCATATGGGAGATGAATTATTTACTGAGCAAGATTAAGGTGAAGGACATAATGACCAAAGAGGTTCTGACTGTCCAGGAAGACACACCCATCGAAGAAGCCGCCCGCATCATGGCAGACAATAAGATTGGAGGCCTACCGGTGATGCGTGACGGGCATGTAGTTGGGATCATCACGGAAACAGATCTGTTTAAAATATTTTTAGAGTTGATGGGGGCACGTGAATTGGGCGTTCGGGTAACTGTACTCGTGCCTGATAAACCCGGGCAATTAGCCAATTTGACTCAAGTTATCGCCACCCTGGGTGGAAATATCATTGCATTTGGCCAGTTCACGGGTGAAGATCCATCTAACCGGCTGGTGACATTCAAAGTTGCCGGATTGGATGAAGCTAAGGTAGAAAAAGAAATCGGACCCATCGTTGAAAAGCTCATCGACGTGCGGTCCTGCTGATACTATCAGGCTGACAACGGCTAGGTGCGAAATGGAAAAGGCCAGCCGTTTCGCACCATTTTATTTTTGGATATTTAAGAGTTCTTGACCGCGGGCATGAACTTGAGCCCAAGCAGCTTCCACTTCGTCGACTTCTTTGCGAGTTTCGGGTAATTCGCCATAGCGAACGCGCAAGTAAGCCTGTGTGATGGTTCGCAAATCACTTTCAAATCCCGGAAACAAGTCCATCAAAGTTGGCAAGAATTCCAAAGGCGTCAGTGCAGCTGGTCGCGATTTTCCCAGATCACCACACAGTTCCATAAGTTGAACGTAAATACGACGAATCCGGGCGGCGGCCAGTAAACGCTGACTATGCTTAATGCGCAGCAGTCCAGCCAAATCCTCACCCAATTTGCTCAACTGCTTGCGAACAGCTGCGCGCATCAAACGCCAGATCTCGCCGCCGCTCACCAAAGATTGACGGTCATCCACTCGTTTGCCCTGGGTCCGCATGAACCATAAAGACAGGGTTGCCATAACAATCAGAGCGACAGCGATGGTTATGCTCCAAAAGAGGATTGGTTTCAAGTTTGGCAACCACGCAAGATGTCCTCCGAATTCTAAGGCCTTTGAACCCAGAAACGTTCGTAACCCATCAAGGGTATTCATCAACTGAACGATTGATGCCGGAACCCCAGGAGCTTTCTGGATGAGGGTAATGAGCAGGTAAAGCAGCGGGCTTATCAGCAGGATAATGGCGATTGCCAGCACTCGAAAGATCAATTCCCCTACCAACACAAGGAAATCAAGTTGCCCGCTTGAAACCCTTGCAACCAAAGCAGCCAACCCAACTACGCCAAAAGCCGTTGACAACATTCCAAGAAACCACCGGCGATCGAATGGGCTTCTTCCACCTCCCCGCAAAAATCCCAACACAGAAATGCGAGCAGCGACCATGGCGATTAACGCTGCAAAGAAAAATATGTAAATAAAAGCCCCGGGAGTCTCCCCAGTGACGATCGTATTTAAGAACATATATCCCAGGAACATGAAAATCCCGAATTGAAAATTACGAATGATTGCCAGCGGCCCAATCAAGGCCTGCGCCAATGAAATCCCCCGCCAGCAGGCAAAAAGAGTGACCAAGCCCACCAAGAACTCATCGGGAATCAAGCTGCTTAAATCACTAAAAGCTCGGATTGGTCGACTCACCAACTCAGATAATGAAATCGCTTGATTTGTGTAGAGTAACGCTTTCAATCCAAAAAAAACGCAAATTAACAGCATAACTGCCAAAATCCAGCGGCGTAGATCTAGCCGGAGGTGTAAGTAATTCATAAACCTTACAACCAGGTGCACAGAAAGAATAATGCTGCCAAATACCAAGAAAACCCAACCAGAGCGAGCCGCATAAGTGGCGGGAGTCAACGAACGGTACCAGGGCACCAACCAACAAAGCTCCATTACCATTAGAGAGAATAAAGCCAGTTCTCTCCAGGGACGCCAATCAGGTCGTCTCATGCCGGTCAAACCTATTCGGCTCAAAGGGAATCCTCCAGAAAAATCCTCTTCATCTTTCATATCAATTCTAAAAGGAACTCAGTGTGGAACGCCCGACTGGAAGACCGCTTTTTTTCCTTTCAGCGCTCTTTTGCTGGTTACCCCACTCGCCCTGACCCGCAACCAGGCATGCTCTACCTGGTCGATATCAAGTTCTTTATCGGATAACTCGCCATAACGACAACCCTGGTAAGCCTCCGTTATGGTGCGCAGATCAACTCCCAATCCGGGGTATAAATGTTCCAGAATAGGAAGGAACTCTAAGGGCGTCTGCGATGGCGGGCGAGAACAGCCCAATTCCTCACTTACTCGCAACAATTGAGTATAAATCCTCCTGATACGGGCTTCGACGAATAACCTTTCACCCCGTTTTAGACGATTTGAGACCTTACCGCTGATCTTTCGGGCTTCTCCCAAGAAAGCTTCTCGCAACAAATTTCCTATATTCCCCAGCCCACCCAAGGATAGTAAATCTTCTTCCGTCTCATCGCTCCATTCTCTCATAAGCGCCAGCGACCTTCGTAATAGGGACAAAAAGAGAATGACAGCCAACACAACTAAACCCCACTTGAGGACAAACTCAAAGGCTGGAACCAGGTCAAGCGGGTTTTTCTCGATCACGGATATGAGCGGGCCTTGGGTAGTTTCAGAAGGTTCAACCAGCGGAGTTGGCATCACCAGTGGGGGTGGGAGGGTGGGAGCTGCCAGAATCAAAGCTCCCAACAGTTTGGAGAGGAGAGAAGCCAGAAGAATGAAGGGGCTTAATACTACCAACCCCAAGTAAAAAATGGCATCATACAACCAGCCAGCCAGAAGATTAATTTGATTTGTCAGTAGAGCTGCTACTCCGCTGGCGATGCCCAAGGTCAACAAAGTTGCAGCCACCACCCCACCCAGCCAGCGCCGGTCGAAGGGACTACGTTTACCTCCTTTCAAGACCGCGATAACGGCAACCCGCCCAGCAGATAAGGCCAACAAACCGGCGAATAAGAACAAGAGGTAGAGCCATGTCAATGGCATTTCTTGGGCTAAGCGTGTATAAAAGACACCATAAATCAATAACGAGAGAATACCGATACGAAACTCTCGCAAAACCAAATAAGGACCGATTTGAACGCGAGAGATGGTTACGCCTCGCCACCATAGGACCATTACGACCAGGCCAATCAAGAATTCCATTGGAATAACGGTGATGACTTCCCCCCAACCCTGAATGGCGCTTTTATTGATGGCCTGACCAATCCCAACCAGGGATTGGGGGGTCTTCAAGAGCTGCAAGCCAGACCAGTAACTCCCCAGAATTAGAACTATCCCCAGGAATAATTGAAGGTTTCTTTTTAAACGCAGCGATTGGGTTACTCGCCCAAATAAATAAGCCACCAACAGCATGCCTGCAAGCGTGGCAAAAACCCGGGAAAGGGGCACAGCCAAAGTGTCACGTGTAAAAGTATGATACCAAGAAGTCATCCAGGTAAGATTCATCAAGATCACGCCGAAGGCAGCCAATTCTCGCCAAAGATTTAATTTACGGGCCATTGCTATCTTCCTTGAAAGGGGCGTGCAAGATGTGAATGCCCTGTATGTCTCTTGGAGGTTGTCCGGCAAAAGATAACAGCGTGAGATGGCGTCCGTGATGTTTCAGAAGAACGAGCGCTTCATCCAGCTCCGGAGTAGTGACACCGGTAACAATTACCAGAGTGGCACCGTAAGGGAGGCGTGGGACTTCTTTGATCAGGAATCTTTCGAAAGGTGCCGTTACTACCGGCGTAACACCTGCCAGTGCTTCGAGTAGTTTCGAGAGCTGTTTGGGCGAACGTCCGGGAGGAATGCGGAAAGGTTGGTCCGCATGTGCCAGGCAACCATTTGAAATTAACCCCACGCGGTAACCATCATGGAAGCCCTTATGCACCAAAGTAGCGGCAACTTTCACCAGGTATTCCAAAAGTTGTGGATTGGTCCCTTCCCAGTGCCGCGAAAAAGTCGAAACGTTCAAACAAACAATCAACACATTGGCGGATGTCGGTCGGTACACTTTTACCTGCATCTCACCAGTGTGGGCCGTGGCCGGCCAGTGTACACGGCGAAAGCTGTCTTCGGGATGGTAGTCACGCACACCGATGGGTTGGTTGGGGTCTTCGTACAACCGGCGGCGCGAACGACGATCACCGAAAGGGTCTTCGGCCGGTAGATTCAGATCAGCGAACGATACAAGGCTGGGGAACACCGTAAAATATTCAACGAGACCTGCTTCTTTGGTGTGTTCATACAAGCCAAAGAAATCGCCTGATTCCAAACGAGCTGGTCCCACGGGATAAATCCCCCGCCGCCGGAAAAGCAATGTGTAGGTACGCCGGGCACGCTCATACCAACGTAGACTGAAAACGTTGGTCAATAGCCCTTCGGTGGGAATGTGGGTGGGTGCCAATACCTGCTCATCCTGCGGCCCGATGGCTTTTGGCCAAGGATCCTGCACCCGCAACCAGGAAATCGGCAGTATTTTACGATTTTCAACCTCCAACCCTAACTCGACTTCTTCACCAGGAAAGGACCGTCGGTAATGTGGCTTCCTTCGATAGGTTACCCCATCTAAAGAATGCCGCTGCCACCATGATGCCAGACCTAACACGACCATCAACATACTGGTAAATGCGGTGAGAACCGGTAAACGAAACAAGATCCCGAAACCGATCAAGATTATTAATATGGGAAACCAATAGCGAGGTGACACCTTAACCTTCCACCGGTACTGGAACAGCATCGACAATATCTTCGACCAGTTCTTGGGGCAAACGACCTCGCAGTTGAGCCTGAGGTGAGATCATCAAGCGGTGAGTGAGAACGTGAGGCGCCATGAATTTGACATCATCAGGGAGGACAAACTCCCTATCCTGGATAGCTGCCCAGGCTTGAGAGGTCCAATAGAGCGCTAAAGTAGCTCGAGGGCTAGCCCCTAATTCGATTTCCGGGTGAGTGCGGGTGGCGCGTGCCACCCGCACGATATAATCGCGCACCGAATCTTCCACACGTATTTGCTTACGTTCTTCCTGAAGCTGCATGATCTCATCAGGCGTGATAACTGCCCCTAAAGTATCCAGAGGATCTTGGGTACGGAATCGCTCCAGGATGGCGTTCTCGCCGGCTTGGGAGGGATAACCCAGAGCGACCCGCAGCATGAAGCGGTCGATTTGTGCTTCTGGTAGAGGGAAGGTACCTTCCAATTCTACCGGGTTTTGAGTAGCCAAAACCAGAAAGGGTCTGGGTAAAGCACGGGTAACACCATCGATGGTAATCTGCCGTTCCTGCATCGCTTCCAGCAAAGCGGATTGAGTGCGAGGGGTTGCCCGATTGATTTCGTCCGCCAGCACAACCTGGCTCATAATTGGTCCAGCACGAAATTCAAAGACTTGTTCTTTCTGGTTGAACCAGTTAAGACCGGTGACATCCGAAGGTAATAGATCCGGGGTAAATTGTATACGCCGGAAGGTACAACCCAAAGATGTAGCCAGGGAGCGCGCCAGGGTGGTTTTCCCGATCCCAGGTACATCTTCCAGCAACAGGTGGCCCTCGCAAAGCACAGCGGCCAGGGTCAAATTGATCATTTCATCATCACCTATGATGACTTTTTGGATATTATCCCGAATACGACTAGCAGCCTCACTGATCATGGAATCCTCGCTCATTAATTAATCTTGTAACATAAGTTTACCAAACCAATCGTCCTTTTACTCAGGTTTATTTCTCTCGTTCTGCTACTAGATTTACCACATAAATTGAAGTTGGGTTCAGCCAGATATAATCCAGATGGAGGCAAGAACCCTTCAAATGCTGAATGGTATAATGTCGCCATGCCGACATTCGTCGCCCTGGATATTGAAACCACCGGCCTCGATCCTCAAAGAGATGCCATCCTGGAGATCGGGGCAGTGCGTTTTAACGGACGTCGCGTCGAACATGAATGGTCTAACCTGCTCAATCCGGGCCGACCAGTCCCCCCCTTCATCACCCAGCTGACCGGTATTACCAATGACATGGTTGCCCAGGCGCCGCCAATACAGGCAGTGATTGCAGATTTGGTTGATTTTGTAGGAAATGCACCTATTCTAGGACACAACATCTCTTTCGACCTATCATTCCTCCGTCGTTATGGGGTCCTGGAGCTCAACGAAGTTATCGACACTTACGAGATGGCCTCGGTCTTGTTGCCTGGTGCAGGGAGATACAATCTGGGTGCCTTGGCGCAATTTCTGGCCGTGCCTCTGCCCGCAACCCATCGAGCATTGGATGACGCCTTGGCAACCCACGGTTTATATCTACGCCTGCACGACCTGGCTCTTGATCTCCCCATCGAATTGTTGGCCGAAATCGTCCGCCTGGGTGAGAGCCTGGAATGGAATGGCCACAAAGGATTTTCCGAAGCCCTGCGGGCGCGCTCACGCGAGACCATAAAAGCCCGGCGAGTACCTCAGAGTTATCAAGGACCACTTTTCACCAACCCATCCAGAGGGGTACTTCCACCGTTACAAGCAAATGGTGAATTCCAGGCACTCGACGTTGATGAAGTAGCAGCAGTTTTGGAGCACGCCGGGGCGTTCTCACATCATTTCCCTCAATACGAATATCGCCCGCAACAGGTGGAGATGTTACGAGCTGTCACCGAAGCACTATCCAAGGGCAGGCATCTAATGGTAGAAGCCAGCACCGGCGTAGGTAAATCGATCGCATATGTGATCCCGGCAGCTTTATGGGCGATTCAGAACAACACCCGGGTAGTTATTTCAACCAACACCATCAATCTACAAGATCAGCTCATCAATAAAGATATCCCCGAAGTGCGCGCGGCGCTTGGGTTGGATCTCCGCGCCACGGTGCTTAAAGGCCGCTCGAACTACCTATGCCCTCGTCGCTTAGAGACTTTACGACGGCGTGGCCCCCAAACTGCAGAGGAGATGCGGGTACTGGGGAAGGTGATGGTCTGGCTGCTCAACTCGACCTCAGGCGACCGCACTGAAGTGAATCTGAATGGCCCGCTCGAGCGGGAGATATGGATGACCATCTCGGCTGAAGATGAAGGCTGCACAACCGAAACCTGCCTGCAACGCACAGGAGGAGCCTGCCCATTCTTCCAGGCTCGCCAGGCGGCCCTAAGCGCCCATCTGCTCATCGTTAACCATGCCTTGCTCTTGGCAGATGTCGCCACCGGCAACCGGGTACTGCCCGAATACGATTATCTCATCGTTGACGAAGCTCATCATTTGGAAGAGGCGACCACAAATGCGTTGAGCTTTCGGGTCTCACAATTCGATATCCAAGGTATCTTGCGGGTTCTGGGCGGGCCCAAAGCGGGCGTGTTAGGGTGGAGTTTAGCGACCATAGAAAACCTGCTCAGCCCATCAGATTTCGCTTCCTTCAACCAGCTGGTTCAACGTGCTACCGACTTGTCTTTTCAGTTTGAAAACCAGGCCCGCCAATTCTTCATAACTGTAGATCACTTTCTTTTCGAACAGCGTGATGGAAAACCGGTTGGGCCTTACGCACATCAAGAACGCATTCTGCCGGCAACCCGCGCCCAACCGGCCTGGGGCGAGGTGGAGATAGCCTGGGATGAGGCGCAGCACACGCTCCAGGCGCTCCTTGAAATCCTTACCCAGCTGGCCCGCGCCTTAGCCGAACTGATCGAGGCGTTACCAGAAGAAGGTATGGATATCTACAGCCAATTCACGGATCTTTACCGCCGCATGTATGAGCTGCAAGACAATCTCAATAGCCTGGTTTTTGAATCCCAACCAGATCGCATCTATTGGGCTGAGGTACAACCCGATGGTCGCAGGTTGTCATTACACGCCGCGCCTCTTCATATAGGCCCTTTGATGGAGCGCTACCTATGGCATGAGAAAGCCAGTGTAATCCTGACTTCGGCCACATTGACGGCAGCGGGTGAATTTGACTACCTGCGGGGTCGATTATTCGCCGAGGATGCCTACGAGTTGGCTTTAGGCTCCCCCTTCGATTTTGAGAACGCCGCCTTACTCTACATCGCCAATGATATCCCTGAGCCAAACGACCGGCGTAGTTACCAGCGCGCCTTAGAACACGCTTTGATCCGATTGTGTCAGGCCACCGCGGGACGGACGCTAGTGTTGTTCACATCCTACACGCAACTCCGCCAAACCTCCCAGGCAATAGCCCCGCTGCTGGCAGAAAAAGATATCATGGTTTACGAACAGGGTGAAGGCGCTTCGCCTCATGCATTGTTGGAAAACTTTCGAACTACCGAGAGAGCAGTGCTGCTAGGCACACGCGCCTTTTGGGAAGGCGTCGATGTGCCCGGCGAAGCGCTATCCGTATTGGTAATCGTCAAGCTGCCTTTTGATGTGCCTTCCGATCCCATCGTTGCATCGCGGGCGGAAACCTTCGAGGACCCCTTCAGCCAATACACCCTTCCAGAGGCGATCCTGCGATTCAGGCAGGGATTCGGCCGGCTGATTCGCACGCAATACGACCGGGGAGTGGTTGCAGTTCTCGACCGGCGCTTGTTGACAAAACGGTATGGGAGAGCTTTTACAGAATCGCTACCTCCGTGTAGCCTGCGGGTTGGTCCATTGGCCAATTTACCTCAAACAGCAGCCCAATGGCTGAACTTATGATAGCTGTGTTCAGGTTGAGGGCTGACTCACCACATCTTTCTTGCCGATCAGAGCCGTGATCCCGAACTGAAGACAGGACCTCAACTTAATCTCCTGTCGCGTAACGGATCTGGATATTTCCGATGGCCTGGCTGGCTTCCAGATCGATCCGGGAAGCTGATGTGGCGTAGGCTGGGGAGGAGTAGAAGTCCCCTTCTTTAATAAAATCTTGGGGGACATTGATGTTCGCCAAGCCGGTATCCGCTTTGACCCTAAGAGCGGTGCCTGGCGGAACGATAACTTCGATCTGGCCGATGGCGCTATCGATCTTGCCCTGGAATCGCCCACCTTTCGGTAAGGTAAGGGTGGTTTTCCCAACACCCATATCCACCTGCAAAGCGCTAAGGTCCAAGGTGGTCAGATCAAGATCGATATTACCCGCCCCCATGGTTACCTTCAAATCAATGGGGATAGCTGCTGATAAGCCTAACTTCCAACCCCACTCACCAGCGGTCCCAAAAGGGTAACCAACAAATGAAGTCCCCGTTCTACGCAGCGTGTAGGTGCCCGTATTTCCAGTCACGGAATACGACTGACTCACCTGCCCTGCATTGCCAAGCCTTATATTCCCGCTAACCAGAAGATCCGGTCCTGAAAGGGTATCGATCAAAATAGAACCGACTGCGGGCTCGATCACCACCTTTGCATGGCTGGCAGCCTGCAAAGGTTGGCTGATTTGCTCGCTGGACAATGCCTGACCTCGATCTACCGTTATACCGTACGCCAACAAGGCTCCTGCCAGGAGAGCCAAAACCACGACCAAACCTACTAAAGACCACCAAGGCGAGCGGCGATGACCAATGGCGATATCAAGGCCGATGGCAACCAGCAGAATTGGCCATAACCTAATAATCGCAATCCACACATCCAAAGCCAGGTACCCCAGGTTACTCAATAAGAAGACAAACCCCACCCCGATCAACAAAGCCGGTCCAACGATGCCCTCTCTCCGGAAAACGGCATCTAACCCCCAAACGACCAGCAATAGCGGCCAAAACCTGGCGACCAAATCCCAGATATTACCAGTCAACACTCCAAAATTGTTCAGCAAAAAAAGCAACCCAAGGGCAATCAATAACAGCGGGAAGAATAAACTTCCCCGGTATCTGGGCTTTCTTGCGTTCATAATCTTTCTCCTCTCAATTTTCGCTTCCTTTCAAGCCAATCTACCCACGATCAGTAGAAGCGGCTAAAGGATATCAAAATGCCCCTGCCACTTACCACTTACGCTAAAAGGACATAGCTTGTCACCGATGCAAAAGAAAGGTGCGGAAGATGAAATATAACCCGACAAGAATCAGGGCAACCGGCCAGATGTAATTAACCAACGATGTAAGCGCGGCCAGTAGTACCAAACCGATCAAGAACAATACCCCCGCCGGGATAAATGCCCAACGCATTTCTCCACGGGGGCCTGGCAATATCGCCACGAGCCCAAAGGTCAATCCCAGGCCCAGGAAGAAGATACCCCCTGTCTCAAAGCCCGCAAAGAATTGATCCAGGAAGGATACTACAGCCAGCGTAACCATCACTCCAGCCGGGATTATCGCCCACCAGTTCTCTCGATTTGTAGCATAGACTGCCAAGAAAGCCAGACCGATGCCACCCAATACGATCACACCGCTCCAGATGTCAGCTAAGCTCGGGAACAAAGTTTCCAAGAAGATTGTTACAGCCAGCACCAACAGGATGATCCCAGGGATCAAGGCCCACCAGTTTTGACGGTCAGCAAAGTAGACCGAGAGAAACCCAATTGCGCCGACGCCGAGCAATACTCCCCAGAAGACGTCGCCGATGGCAAGAACCCCCAGGTTTTGAAGTAAGAAGATGATTCCACCCACCATCAATAAAAACCCCCAAAGCGTGCGTGACCAGAGCCATTTCATTTTTCCACTCTCCTCAATTCAGAAAAACTTTCCTTATTAATCTACGGAAATCACATAAATAAGTCGCAACCGAATGCCAAATGGGCATGTCTCACAAAACTATTAGCGACTGTGACCTAATGCGGTCCTGATCAATTCCTGTTTTAAATCCCAGAGCTGCTTGGTAAGGGAGACATGATAGATATGCGGATTCATCAGACGCCTGACACCGGCATCCAGCCTCTCAACGTCAGATCTTCTGCGGGCGCGCATTTCTTCGATGGTGGGGAGATCATAAACCAACCGGCCCTCAGCCAACACTTCCACCAGCAAAGGTTCTATTTCAGTAGCCTCATCTTGGGATAAATATCTCATCTTAGTCGGCTCCGAAGGATGGTGCAAGATTATGACATCCATTTCATTGGGGTCCTCATCATCCAAACTCAGCAAATCTGCCGTGGCTTTACCTCTGCGATCGTAGATACGCCAGACGTGTTTATGGCCCGGGTTGGGAGTCTTGTCTGAGGATTCCGACACTTTTATAGCAGGCACCCATTGGCCTCCATCCTGCACAGCGACGAGCTTATAAACGCCCCCAAGGGCAGGCTCTCCCCAGGAAACGATCAAACGAGTGCCAACACCATATACCAGACGGTTAATGAGCTGATCGGGATCGACCTCATAACGCCGGGACTCTTGCTCTATTTGAGTCAGGATCTGCCATATAGTAAGCTCATCCAGGTTGTTGGATAGCACAATGGAAGCATCAGGGAAGCCAGCTTGGTCCAACATCTTAGCCGCCTGAATGCTGAGGTATGCCAAATCTCCTGAATCGAGCCGAATACCAACCGGATCATATCCCTTACGTCGCAGCTCTTCAAACACCTTGATGGCATTCGGCACGCCGCTCTTAAGGGTATCGATCGTGTCAACTAATAGCAGACAATTATCTGGATAAACATCTGCATAAGCACGAAAAGCATCTAACTCACTACCACCTAAAGCGATAAAGACCTGCACCATACTGTGGGCATGGGTGCCTTTGGGCGGATAGCCGAGAAAGTGGGAAACACCCACATTCGAGCTGTAATCTGCCCCGCCTATAAGGGCGGCGCGCGTGCCGGCATTGGCACCTTTATCCTGACCACGGCGCAGGCCAAATTCCAACAAGAGCTTCCCTCGGCCGCTGTCGTGAATGCGGGCTGCCTTGGTGGCAATCAGGGTTTGGTAATTCAAATGGTTAAGCAAAGACGTTTCCAGAATCTGTGCCATCGCCAAAGGTCCTTGTATCACAGTCAAAGGCTCATTGGGATGGACTACCCGGCCCTCAGGGATAGCACGCATGGTTATCCCCTGAAAATTGCCATTTGCCCTCAGCCAATCGAGAAAGTCATCCGAGAATACCTGCTTGCCGCTACGATCTTTCTGGCTCTTTAATGCCTCGATATCATCCTGACGGCATTGAGCGGATTGGAGCCATGCCAGCAGCCATTCCAGACCCGCATTGACACAATAGCCGGCTTTATGCAGCCCGTAATCAGGGTAATCACGGAAAAAATGATCAAACTGCACTGTTTTCTCGTGTAAACCCACCCGGAAATAGAGCTGCGCCATAGTGAGTTGATACTCATCGGTGAATAAAAAACCTTCGGTAATTTTCCAGTCACTCTTTTGCATAAATCCTTCTCATCAACAAATACAGAAGCGCTAGAGGCCCGAAGCAGTGGATATCAAAGCATCAAGGCCTGATCAGCGGATGTCGACTGAGCCGATCCCAGTTTCTACAAGCATTTCGATCTTATTGGATGCGGTATCATAATCCGCCGATCGATATTCGCCGCCGACACGAGGAAAGCGATTCTTATCAATGGTTGTCCCTGACAAGCCGCTCTTTACCCGAATATGAGCCGCCACGCCAGGGGGGATGCGGATCTTCAGAGCAGCCAAGCCCGATTCGATTTCAGCCCGGGTATGACCAGCTTTGGCAGGCACGGTCAGAGTAGTTGAGCTGGCGCCAGTTTGCAGTTTCAGATTGGTGACCTGCAACTCGGAGAGGTCTAAGCGCGTATCATTAGCCCCGACACTTATGTTAAGAGCGACTGGGATGTTGCGGTTCAACCCAACCGTCCAATCATATTGACCCGGGCTCCACGTCCAGGGAAAAACCATGAAATGATCCTTCGGACCACGCATATCAACTTCGAGGGTATCGCCATCATGTTTAGTTTTGAAATCTAACCCAGCGCCAAAAGTACCTTGCATTAAGGTGCCTGATCCAGCACCGGCAGCAAGCCTAAATCGTCCGGCCCCGTGTTTGAGGCGAATCTGAGCTCGTGAGGCGCCTTCCAAGGGTATCTCGACTTCTTCGCTAGCGACCGAGCGCCTTGTGAACAGGGTACCCCACAAGATCCACAAGCCAAGCAATATGATGATCGTCGGCCAGATCAAGTTCCAGATATTCACCCCCAAAGCGTTCAACAGACCGAGATTCTCCAGCAATAGAAAAACACCTACCAGCAACAGCACTGACCCCCAGAATAAGTCGCCTCTCCTCATTTTTCCTACTCCTCTTTTGTGATATCGATTTTGATTTCTTCTTCATG
>Ga0315552_1000353_pt1 | contig 28337 bp, 22 predicted proteins | sample SalMarSW160170MG_2_FD_203102 | JGI IMG/M metagenome (GOLD analysis project Ga0315552, IMG submission 203102) | Salt marsh sediment microbial communities from the Plum Island Ecosystem LTER, Massachusetts, United States - Salt Marsh Sediment SW1601-70 ...
GTCCCCGTGAAAATATAATAGTCTCCGCTGATTTCCAAGGTTTCGCCGTCATCATAGAAATCCTCGTCCTGGTTCCAGTCAACCCAGACTCCACACCAGTCATAATCGAAAAAGCCTTCACAGTTGGTTACAGTAATTTGGTATGACTTGCCCTTCTCCATCGTTGTCGACAACGCCGTATAGTCAGCATACTGGTGGCAGCCGGTTCCGGTATTGACGATAGTCCCCACGACAACGCTCTGGATATATTCATCGCAGCCGCCCTTCGCGGTACAATACGCACCCCACGCCGACCGGCAGCAATGACAGGCCGCCAGCATCATCAGAAAAACGGCAACTCGCAGATTCACACTTCTCCTCATCGCAAAACAACTCCCTCATCGCTGCCTCCATTGCAGACTGCTCCTTGTCCTCGCAAATAACACTTCTCGTTTCAACCACCATCATACACCAAATCACTCCTGAAACACAACCCGGAACACAGGAATCGCACGTTAGCTGAACGTATGATTCCATAAGTTATGCCACTGTAAAGCCACCGGCCGGCATAAAAAAATATTCGGCAAATTTTCTTGACAGCGGCGAGTTAATGCTTTACCTGTTAGGACTTTAGACAAAAGTCCGATGCAGCACAAATCTGTTGGAGAAAAACTATGGAAGTCAAAATCAACTTAAAAGAAGCAGACATACCACGCCAGTGGTACAACCTCGCAGCCGACCTGCCCACCCCGTTATTGCCGCCGCTCGGGCCTGACGGAAAGCCCATAGGTCCGGAGATGCTGGCGCCCGTCTTTCCGATGAACCTCATCGAGCAGGAGGTCAGCACACAACGCTGGATAGATATCCCTGAAGAGATTCTTCAGATTCTCTACCGCTGGCGCCCGGCCCCCCTAAAACGCGCCGTCAACCTCGAAAAGCACCTCGGCACCCCAGCACGAATCTATTACAAGGACGAAAGTTACAGCCCGCCCGGAAGCCACAAGCCAAACACCGCCGTACCCCAGGCCTGGTATAACAAGCAGTTCGGAATAAAAAAACTGACCACCGAAACGGGCGCAGGCCAGTGGGGTAGCGCCCTGGCATTCGCCTGCTGCATCCTCGGACTCGAATGCAAGGTCTTTATGGTCAGAATCAGTTTCGACCAGAAACCATTTAGAAAAATTATGATGCAGGTCTGGGACGCAAACTGCGTCGCAAGCCCCAGCAATGAAACAAACGCCGGCAGGAAAGTCCTCGCTGAGATGCCCGATACACCCGGAAGTCTCGGAATAGCAATCAGCGAGGCAGTCGAAGCCGCAGTTACCGACAAAACCGGCAAGACTCGGTACGCGCTCGGCAGCGTCTTGAACCACGTCCTGATGCATCAGACAATAATCGGCCTCGAAGCCAAAAAGCAGCTTGCAATCGCCGGTGAAAAGAAAGTCGACGTCATCATCGGCTGTGCCGGCGGCGGAAGCAACTTCGCCGGACTCGCTTTCCCGTTCGTCGCGGACAAAATCAACGGCGCAGACATCTCAATCGTCCCCGTCGAGCCGGAATCCTGTCCAACGATGACAAGAGGACCATTCGCTTACGACTTCGGCGACACCGCCTGCACAACCCCGCTTCTCGCTATGTACACGCTCGGCCACGCCTTCATCCCGCCCCCGATTCACGCAGGGGGGCTCAGATATCACGGTATGGCCCCGCTCGTTTGCCAGTCAATCGTCGAGGGCCTGCTGAAACCCAGGGCTTATCACCAGTTGAAATGCTATGAGGCGGCCGTCACCTGGGCCAGAACTGAAGGAGCTATCTGTGCGCCCGAAACAAGCCACGCCATCGTAGCAGTTATCGATGAAGCCCAAAAAGCAAAAGAAGAGGGCAAGGAAAAGGTGATTCTATTCAACTACAGCGGCCACGGACTTATGGACCTCTCCGGCTACGACGCATACTTCTCAGGAAAACTCATCGACTACGAGCTGCCGCAACAGGACCTCGAAAAATTCACGGCGCCTCTGGCAAACCTGCCGAAGGCAGAAGCAAAAAAAACCGGAAAATGGTGACCTGCTCGACAAAATAAAGCTCGATAACAAAAATCTTTTACAGTATATAGACCGATAAAAAAACGGTTTGTAACAGTGATATAGCCCAATATGAGGTTCTTTGAAAAAAACGGGGGCCAAAACCATCTTGCGAGCGGAATCTGGGGTGTTATACTGTGTAATTGTCTCAGCTTTTAATACTGCCAGAGCCGATAAACGTATGAAACAGGGTTGATAAGGGGGAAACGAAGTTAAAATCTTTTATGTGAGGGTACTTTTTTAAGGAGAACAATATTATGAGAAAAAAATGCTTTTTGGTAGGTGTGGTGTTATTGGCTGCAATCGGGTTTGCCCAGGCCCAGGATGGCGACCTGCACGGTGCCGCGGGGATTACTTACGGTACCCGCTATGTTTGGCGCGGATTCGAGCCCTTTGGCTCCCAGACTGCTATTCATCCGTTTGTTGACCTCGACCTGATGGGTACCGGCTTCGGAATTAACGTTACGGCGCATCGCGCCAATTCCTCAGGATATGAGCAAAACGAACGCTGGGATTACTCCTTATACTACAGGAACACTCTCGGTGAGGCCGGGGATGAATTCGCCACCGCTTATCAGTTGAGCTACGTCTATTACAACTATCCAGATTTGAGCAGCCACACCAGGCAAAGCGCCGACCTTCAGGAAATTAACGCGTTGATGTCCTGGCCAAACCTGCTCGGCGTCAAGGGGCTTGTGCCGAGGTATTGCCTCGTTAAGCTCTGGGCCTCCAACAGCGGGTCGTGGGTCGCCAGCGGTAACCCAAATGGCGGAAGTGCTTCCGGCTTTGCCCATATCTTTATGCTCGATTACGCCCTGCCGGTTGCCGGCCTGACCGCCGAGACCCCTGAGCAGACACTCAATTTCCATACCGAGTTGGTCTACAATGACGGCGTTGACCCAAGACCAGGTGGCGGGTATAAAGATTCCGACTGGACCAATTTCGTGATGGGTGTCTCTACCGACTTCGATCTCGGCAACAACTTGATATTCACCCCAGGTCTCAACTACCAGATAACAATGGAAGATAACGGGGACTTGGGCTATTACGGCAAGGGCGTCAGCCCCAACCATGACATAATCTGGGCGACTTTTACCGTAAAATACACATTCTAAGCCAGTAAAATTGATTCGTTGCAATCGAAAAGAGCCGGTTTATATACACGCCGGCTCTTTCATTTCAATAACCTGTCTCCATCAACAATCAGACTTGTTATTTATGTGCCTAACATTACCGAATGAAAAAACTCCGAATTGTGCTCAGCATTCCGGTTCGTAACAACCCATTATAAAAGCACTTGCGAAAATAGGAAGAAAAAATATTTTTGGGCTTGAGTTTCATCTGCTCTCCGCATATATTCTCCGCTTAGGAAGTGGCCCCTTGAAAATAAGTGACTGCGTCTGGTAGAGAAACCGCGTTGCGATGAGTGCGTCGCTCATCAATCAAAGCTGCGGTTTTTAACAATGGTAAAATGTGATTTTTTGAAAGGAACTGGTTATGGAGAGGAGATTGCTACTGTTAGCTGTTACATTTTTACTGGTCACTATGACCTATTCACCTGCATTAGCTGTTGCTCCCTTGGGCACTCCAACGGCGGGCCTCAAGCAAGGCCAGTTTAGTGCCGCTTTTGAGTACGCTATCGGAGAAGCCGACCTCGAAGTTAGTGGTCATGGAATCAGTGAAACGCTGAAAGACGTCGAATCAAATGCCTTCCTGGCAAACCTCGGCTATGGAATAACCGATGATTGGGAATTCTACGTCCTCCTGGGTGTTGCCAACGTCCAGGCCGATGACCTTGATTTCGACGGTGATTATGGTTTTGCTTATGGCCTCGGAACAAAGTACACCTTCGCAAGGGATGAATCTCTCTCCTGGGGTGCAATGTTCCAAATCGACTGGAATAAGAGCGAGGACAAGGTTAGTGGCGTAGACATTGAATTTGATTACTATGAGATGACAATAGCTGTCGGACCGACCTACGAGTTGAGCGATACAATGCGCATCTACGGCGGCCCGTTCTTCTACTTCCTTAATGGCGACCTGAAAGGAAATTATGAAAGCATGAGCGCCACTTTTGACCTCGAAGAAGAATCAATGTTCGGCGGCTATGTCGGCTTGGAAGTCGACCTCGACCAAAGTGCTTCCATCTATGGCGAATTTCAGTTCACAGGGGACGCTTGGACCTTCGGCACCGGCATCGGCTGGAAATTCTAAGTGCTCCTGATGCCCTCGATGAACAGCAAGTTCACACTAAAAAAAGGCCGGCTGTGATAACCGGCCTTTTCTTTTTAATTCGAGGCGAAATGAATTACACTAAGCATCCCGTTCCGTAACAAACCGCGATATCTCAATCAGTGCGGTTTTGCCATCGCTCTCCCGAAGTTTCGCTATTGCTGCTATGGCCTCGCCGGCAAACTCACGTGCACGCTTTTGAGCGTATTCGATACTGCCGTGCGTTCGCAGCTTCTCAGCTAGTAATGACCACTCGTTTATCCCGGCTTCTGTCTCTCGCGGTACAGGTGCGTCCAGAATCCGCTTTACAGTCGTCCTGTCCCCCTCCACCGCCGTCCTGAGCAAATGGATAATCGGAAGCGTCAGGTTACGCTCCCCTAAGTCGCTGCCGACCGGCTTTCCAATCTCGCTCTCTTCCCCAATCAAATCAAGAACGTCGTCGGTAATCTGAAATGCAATGCCCGTCTTGCGCCCGTAATCAGCCAGCGCCTGCACACGCGATTCATCCGCTCTCGCCAGCATCCCCCCGAGCACACACGCCACCTCGAACAATGCCGCCGTCTTCTGGCTTATTATCTCGATGTATTCCGTCTCACCAAGCCCACGGTTGCCACGCTCGGCTATTTGCCTCAATTCCCCTTCGCAGGTCTGTGCCGCAGCCGACGCAATCTTCTCCGCCACGTGACCATCCAGGCAAACACACATCCTGAATACCCTGCTCAGCAGAAAATCTCCCAGCAGCACCGCCGACTCATTGCCTTCAAGCCAGTTGACCGTCGCTACTCCTCGCCGGCTCCTGCCCTCGTCAACTACGTCATCGTGCAGAAGCGTCGCGCTGTGTATCATCTCCACAATGGCCGCCGCGTAAATATGCTCCTCGCTCAACTCTCCGAACGCCCTGCCGGAAAGCAAAACCAGTCCGGGCCTTATCATTTTGCCCCCGCCGATTTTGATATGCTCCGCAAGCTCCCGAACCCGCTCACTGCAATTCCGCAACTGTTCTTCAATCAATGACTTTACCTGTGCAAGCTCGCTGGACACTATGGAAAAGGCCGAAACCCTGCCCCCGGAAACCCCCGAATTAAAGGCGGTGGCCCTGCCCTTTTGTGACGATGGTTGCATATAGCCAATCGCAGCCCCCGCTGCCGTCTTGCGACAGCAAGACGCGGGTGCTACTTCTCCTTTCCGTGTGCGTAGCGGAAGAATTTGTCCCTTAACAGTTTCGTCACCCTCCCCGGCTTGCCGTCGCCTATTACCCGGCCGTCTATCTCCACAATACCAATCACCTCCGCAGCCGTCCCCGTCAAAAACAGCTCGTCACTTGTATACAAATCGAACCTCGTAAGGTTCTTCTCTACTACCTCTATACCTTCTTTCTTCGCCAACCGAATCACCACGCCCCGGGTTATCCCCTCAAGACACCCCGCCTCGCTTGGCGGCGTATAAACAACCCCTCTCCTGACTGTAAACACATTGTCTCCCGTCGCCTCCGCAACGTATCCCTCGTGATTATACATTACCGCCTCTGGAACGTCGTTATCCAGCGCCTCAATCTTCGCAAGTATGTTATTCAGGTAGTTCATACTCTTTATCTGAGGCGGTATCGCAAGCGGATGATTTCGAACCGTAGTCGCGCTGATTATCTTCATCCCCTTCTCGTACAGCTCCTCGGGATACAGCTGGATATTGTCCGCGATTATGAAAACCACCTGGTTTTCACATATAAACGGGTTCAGCCCTAACGTACCTACTCCTCGAGTAACAACCAGCCGTATGTAACCATCAATCACGCTATTTGCCTCGACGGTCTTCAGCGTCGCATCAGTGAGCTTTTCCTTGCTCATCGGAATCCCGAGCCGAATCCCCTTTGCCGAGTCGTAAAGTCGGTCTATGTGCGCCTCCAGCTCGAACACCCGCCCGCTGTAAACTCGAATACCCTCGAACACACCATCTCCGTATAGCAAACCATGGTCAAACACGGTTATCTTTGCATCCTTCTCGTCGACGAGTCTGTCACCAAGCCAAATCTTCAATGCCATAAACCTTTCCTCAGTCCTCTTTCGCCATAAAAGCAGGTCTACTTTATCCTGCCGTCGGCCAGTGTAATTGTCCGCCCGGCCCGCCGAGCAACCCTCTCATCATGCGTCACCATCACTATTGTCTGCCCCGCACGATTCAATCTTTCGAGCACATCAAGGATACCATTTCCCGTCGCTGAGTCAAGGTTTCCCGTCGGCTCATCCGCCAGAAGAACGCTCGGCTCATTCATAATCGCCCGCACTATAGCCGCACGCTGCCGCTCCCCGCCCGACAACTGATATGGCTTGTGCGATGCCCTTTCACTCAGCCCCACCTCTTCCAGTAGCTCTTGTCCGCGACGTCTCACCGCGCCCCGGACCGACAGCCATCGTATTATACCTGCCGGGACCATCGCCGGTAAAATCACATTCTCTAATACACTTAATTCGTCTAACAAATGGTAAAACTGAAACACAAACCCTACCATTTTATTGCGATATCTGTTCAACTCGCCCCCGCTCATTTCGCTAAGCTTGCGCCCGTCATAACACACCTGACCCTTATCTGGCCTGTCCAGCGCACCGAGTATATGCAGCAGCGTGCTTTTACCGCTTCCTGACGCCCCCACTATCGCCAGAAACTCCCCTCTCCTGACCGCCAGCTCAACCCCCTTCAAAACGTGCACTTCCGCCGCGCCCATTCGATATGACTTGTGAATATCCTGTGCTTCTATTATGAAATCATCTTTGCTCATATCTGACTCACCTGCAATGACTCGACGCACCTCGCCTTCGCCGCCCGAATACTCGGCAGTGCCGCACCTGCAACGCACGACAAAATCGCACACCCCGCAACCACCAGCACCATCGCCGGCTCCATTCGGTGCGGTATTTCTCCTATCGCATATATCGTCCGGTCCCACAACTGAAATCCGAATCGCTCGAACAGCCATCCCTCTATCGAATTTATATTCCTCAGAAAAACCAGACCCGCCGCAGCACCCACTGCAGAACCCACAGCGCCTAAGAGCACCGCAAAACCCAAAAACACACCCATAACATCACAGTTCGATGCACCCACGCTTTTTAGCGTCCCTATATCCTTGGTCTTATGACTGACTATCATATAGAAAACAACGAACACTACAAACACAGTCGTCAGTCCCACTAAGCCGAACATCGCCGTCATCATCGTCTGTTCTTTCTCCATCGCCGCGATAAACTCCCGCCTGTGCTCCTTCCAGCTCTGCACGCTCACACCTGCCAACAGACCCGCGTATTGCTCACTGCTTGTTTTGTCGCTGAACTCCGCCCACAGCTCCCGTACTTTCTGACAGCCTTCTTCGAGAGCAACGCCCGGCCTGAACTTTATATGAAGCCTAGACACCCGCCTGGCTGGCCCACCCATCCCGCAAAGAACCTGCGCGTCCTCAAAAGGCAGATACATCACCGATGAATCCACCCTCGCCAGCCCGCTTTCTGAAAAATCACTCAAATAAAAAGTCTTCGTGTTAACCACATCTGTCCCCGCCTTCGCCAAAGCGCCCTTCGCCGTCAGCGGGAAACATGTCACCGAAATCGCCGCTTCAACAGGGCTTGAGTCATAAAAATACTCGCCCTTTGAATTTCTATTTAGCCACAGCTCAACCCCAACCACACAGCCCGCAAGATTCGAATCATAATCCGGCTGAAACGCTATCGCCGCATCATCTCCGTGGTAGTGCAGCGTCTCTGCGAAACCGGTGGCCCTGCTGTGCAGCACGGGGTCAATCCCGATTATCTCCAACCCAACGCTGCCCTCCGCCCCCTCTGAATTGGCCAGCGCAAAGCTGTTTATCACCGGCGACACAGCTTCTACAAAATCCGTTGCTCCCAGAATCTTCACAAAATCTTCGTAATATACAAACCCTACTAACGACTCCGTCCCCACTACGCAGTCGCCCGTAAAGCTGTGGTTTTTCTTTTTGAAATCCCCCACCAGTCCCGTCATTACCGTCATAACCACAACGACAATGAACACGCACAGCGCCACCGCCCCCAGCGCAAGATAACTTATTCGCCTCCTGAAAAAATACCGAATTGCCAGCTTGATTTTATACACGACTCATCGACCTATTCGTATCTTAAAATATCCACCGGCCGGGTCCTCGCCGCGATAATTGCCGGTATCAGCGCCCCAGCCGCAGCCGCAACTATCGCCGCAATGACTATCGGCACTGCACCTGCCCAGTCGACCGTATCCGGTATCCTGCTGAACATATACACACTTGCTTTCCACAGCTTCAGCCCGAGCAGTTTTCCAATCGAATGCTCTACCGCGTTTATATTCCTTGTCACGATGTACCCAAGTCCCGTTCCAATCGCCGCGCCTGCCACTCCGACAACCGCTCCGAAACCCAAAAACACAGCCGCCACCGACACACTGCTCGCCCCGCAGCTTTTCACTATCGAAATGTCCTTGCGCCGCGTCTCCACAATCATATAGAAAATGCAGAATATCAGCAGCACCGCGCTCATACTCACCACTCCGAATATCAGCAGCAATACTCCCATCTGCTTGCGAATCTCAACCACGTATCTGCTCTGAAGTTGGCTGGCCGATTCAATCATCGCACTTTGTATCTGGTATGGCTCCCAACCAAGCCGCTCCGAGGCGAACACCCCCCACACGCCGCGAATTGCAGCAAGCGCAACCTCCATATCACAACCTTTTCGTAGCTTAATCTGAATCTGACCGGCTATCGGCCCCGACTTCGGATAAATCGACTCGCGCAGCCGCTCTATCGGCACGTACACAACCCGGTTGTCGAGATAATACACGCCGGTGAATATCGCGTCAGCAATCACCAATCGCATCGTCGTTCTTCTGAACTCCCTCTTCTCGCCTTGCCCCCCGGCCACCGAACCACCTGTGGCCAGCGTTGTCGAACCAGTCGTAAGCACAACCTCCTGCCCTATCTCCTCGCGCACGGCGTTGAAGTCATACTCATCCGTCTTCTCATCCGGCCTAGCCAGCACCCCAACACCGATGTAACTTTCGATTCCCTTTTCAGACGAAATGGAAGTGGGAGTCTTTTTTTCGTTTAGCAGTGACTGCTCGAACGCCGTCACTTTGCCTCGCTTTTGCACCTCGATTCCCCATATCTCCACCGCCCGCACGTCTCCCTTGTCCAGATGCAAAAGACCCTGTGCCGACAATGTCGCCGTCGCCGCCTCCACCACTCCCAATTCCTCTAACTGCTCGATAAGCTCATCGTAGTGCTCGAACTTCCTCCCCGGCGACAAAACAACGTCCCCTATCGCGTCAACCGCGCTCTGCTCGAACGCGCCGATGAATCCGTTGAATAAGCTGACTACGACTATCAGAAGTGCGCACGAAAGGCCAACAGCCGCGACACTCAGCAGCACCACCCTCCTCTTGCCAAGGTATCGCAGCCACAAAAATAGCTTCAGCATCTATTACCCGTTCGATTTTGTTACACTGCGGTGAGTTATTTCTTCGCCGGCTTCAACAATGGAAATAGCACTACGTCACGAATGCTCGTAGCGTCCGTCAACACCATTATCAGCCGGTCTATACCTATCCCAAGTCCCCCCGAGGGCGGCATCCCGTATTTCAACGCCGTCACGAAATCCTCATCCATCGTCGCCATACTCTCATCCTGTCCCCGAAGCTGCTTTCTGAAGTTCTCCTCCTGCACCGCCGGGTCGTTCAGCTCCGTATACGCATTGGCAAGCTCCATCCCCGCGATATAAAGCTCGAACCGCTCAGCTGTCTCCGGTTCATCTTTCTTTCGCCTTGTCAATGGACACAGAGCCGCCGGATAATCCATCACAAATGTCGGGTTAATCAGGTGCTCTTCCACCGTCTTCTCGAACACTTCATTAATTACCACCGCGTCGTCCATCCTCTCGTGTTCAATCCCCAGCGTCTTTGCCTTTTTGCGAATACCGCTTATGTCCCCAATCTCACACCCGCCGTATTCACTCAATAGCTCCGCGTATCTCGCCCGCCGCCAGGGCTTGGCGTAATCGACCGTCATCTCTCCGAACTCAACTTTACCACTCTCGCAATACTTCTCAGCCAGCAGGCAGACAAGCTCTTCCGTCAAATCCATCATTACGTTGTAATCCGCATACGCCTGGTAAAGTTCGAGCATCGTGAATTCCGGGTTATGCCGCGTGCTAAGCCCCTCGTTGCGGAAGTTGCGGTTTATCTCGAATATCTTTTCCATCCCGCCCACTAACAGCCGCTTCAAAAACAGTTCCGGCGCTATCCGCAGGAACAAATCCATATCTAAAGTATTATGATGCGTAACAAATGGCTTCGCCGCCGCCCCTCCCGCTATCGCCTGCATCATTGGCGTCTCGACCTCGACAAAGCCCCGCTCGCTGAGAAATTCCCTTATCGTCCGCAGAATTGCTATACGTTTCTTGAATAGCTCCATCACCTCTGGATTCGCCCACAAATCCACGTACCTCTGCCGGTACCGCAAGTCGATATCCGCTAAGCCGTGCCACTTCTCAGGAGGCGGCATTACCGACTTGCTCAGCAGTGTCACCTCTTCTGCCCAAATCGTTATCTCGCCGGTCTTTGTTTTGCCTAACTTGCCCTCCGCACCGATTATGTCCCCAACTTCTAACAGCTTCATAAAGCGCCACTGCTTTTCCAGCAGGTTCTTGCTCAGCCCCACCTGTATCGTGCCGCTCGAATCACGCACCGTCATAAAAATCAGCTTGCCGATATCTCGCAGCAGGACTATCCTCCCCGCGCACCTCGCCTGCCTGCCCTGAGCCGAGTCGAAAGGTTGGCTGTCGTCTTCGTCTTTGAACCCCGCCTTTATATCCGCCGCGGCTTGGGCCCCGTCGTATCGTCCTCCGTATGGCTCGATTCCCATCTCGCGTATCGCGCGAAGCTTCTCCTGGCGGGACTGCTCCAACTTCCCGCCGGGAACCTGCCCCGATTTATCTTTGCTCCGTTCCGTCAAAACCTTATTTCCTTAAACTCCCAAACGTTTACATAAAAATTGGCCGCAAGATTATACCATCCACCACTCCACCGGCAAAGAACCTTTCGTCCCACCCCCAAAACGCCCACTGTTTGGTTGTTTGTATTTAGCCGCTAAAGGTTCGCTTTTTTGGTATCTCAAATCTTAAATCTCAAATCTAAAATTGCTAATATTTCGCGAATCGCGTTTAAGACAATAAATCCTTCGAGAAATTCGTGTGGTGCTCCCATATTTTCATTCTTTAATAAATGATATTAAGTTTATTTTCATTCTTGTTATAAAATCGATATTTCTTTTTAATACTATTAAGTCTTTTTCAAGCGGCTCTTTTTTTTGATAGACTTCAGAGCTAATAGTGGCAAGATCTTTATTTAAGTTGTCAAACATGCCTAAAAAGTAATGTTTTGTGGTTTTGTAAGTCTGTATTTTTGCTAATTTCTTTTCAAGCCTGTTTAATAAATTTTCTATTGTAACAAAATATCCAAGTTGATGGAACGAGACAATTTGTTGTGCATCTATTTGCTTGATCACTGGTCTATGATATGTATCAAGAAATAGCATATATTTTTTGAATTTGAGAAGGTTTCTTTTTAATGTTTTAAGTTGTTTATGTAAGATGGTGCTTTGCTTGACGAAATCTTTTTTGATGATTTATTTTGACTTACAATTTCTTTTATCTTATTGTGTGCAAAGTTAAAATTACTATCCGTCAAATACCCATAAGTTACAGTCTCGGTAATAGTTGTTGTTGAAAGCAACGAACGTTGTTCATGTTGTTTTACCGTTTTACGACCATTACTTATAATTTCATTAAAACCTAATAACATTGCTGTGATATCTGTGTAAATTTCATTTTCTTTTTTACTATGTTGTAATGAATATAAAACGATGTGAGATAGTTCATGAGCCATAACGACCATAAATGTATCTGGGTATTCGTTAATGTTTTCACTTATCTTCACTTTAATTGGAAAGTTTTTAAGACTAGAGCTTCCATATAAAGGTAAATTGTTGGGTATATATACTTCAGCAGTTATCCCAGCCCTTCCTCTTTTGTTACTATCAGTTGCAACCAATGACGGGCTCGTAAATCGTTGGCTTTCTGAATGCGTTGGAACATAGTTTGATGGAACGTAAGAAAGAATGATTTCGATCGGAAGCCCTAGGTATTGTGCAATCTCTTTAATACATTCTTTAATTTTTCCTTTATTAAAAGGTGTATATAAAGAATTGTAATAGATATTTTCCTTGGCTCCCACTAATCCGAAAAGATTACAGATTGCTTCGCTTATATATTCCTGATTTACATCAATCATAAATTGTTTGCCGAATCGCAAATACTGAAAGGTAAAGAGATAGCTATCCGCCATCCTTATAGGAATATTATGTTTTCAAATCGTGATAGAAAACAATCTTTTACAGTTCGCCAATTGCCGAACATTTTCTGGCGATATATAGCATTTATCCTCGAACCACGAAATACGAAATTCGAGATACGCTTCACGAAAATTCCCCACTGTCAACTTATAAACACCTTTTAGGTTTCGAGATTCAGACCTTTGGTGACTAAGACTTGTCCTTCGGCTTTGCTTGGGATGGTGAGCATGTCGAACCATTTCTGATTTACTGTTTATGATTTAGGATTTTGACCCTGTCTTGAGTCTTAGGTCTTGGGTCTTGTCTCCCTCGGTGTCAAGTATTTATCTACGAACTACCAACGATGAACTTTGACCTGTCCGCTATACGCTATTTTATCGCCTCACGCTTCCCTGTCCTGAGCGTAGTCGAAGGAACGAAATACGCTTCACGAAATTTCACGCCGCTTTCTTCCTCGCCGACTTCGCCTGTTCCTCAATCAGCTTGGTCTTGATAACAAGTATCGCCGTCTCGAGCTGCGGGTCCGCCTCAATCGTCTCCTCGACGGTGTATTTCTTCAGCGGTGCCGTCTCTGTATCGTGACCCGCCTTGACAAGAACGTCGTTATCACGCTGCACGTCGAACATCTTGCGAAGCTCGTTGCTGCGAAGAGCCATCTTTACATCCGGCCCGACGCCCCAGTCATTAGTGTGTTCCTTCTCGGCCTCTTCCTTGCTCTTCACTCGTTTGCCGCTCGGCAGATGATAATACGCCATTGTATATTTCAACTGAGCGCCTTCGCCCGGGTAGTGCGTTATTCCCTGCACAACCCCCTTGCCGTGCGTCCGCTCTCCGACTAATGTTGCACGCTCGTGTTCCGGGTCACCAAGCGCGCCGGCAACAATCTCCGACGCACTGGCCGAGCCGCTGTTTATCAGCACAACAATCGGATAGTCGGGGTGCGTCCCCCTCTTGCGCGCCGTAGAATAAATCGGTATACCAAAACGAGGCCGCGTTATTACTATTAGCCCCTCGTCCAAAAAAGCGTTCGCTACCTCGACGGCACTGTCGAAATAGCCGCCCGAATTATAACGCAAATCCAGTATCAAACCTCGCATCCCGGATTTCTCAAGCTCGCCTAAAACCTCCTCCATGTCCTCCGCCGTCTTCTCCGAAAAGCTTGTCAGCCGGACATAGCCGATTTTCTCCTGCTCGTCAACCATATAAAGCCACTTGCCTTCACTGTTCCTTTCCCAGCCCCGAACCGTCGGTACAATTATCTTCGCTCGGGTTATCGTTAGCTCTCGCGGCTCCTGCTGACCTTCGCTCCTAACCATAAGTTTCACCTGTGTTCCCGAAGGACCCGTGATGTGCTTCACCGCGCACGGCAGCGACATATCCTTCGTCGCCATCCCGTCCACACTCTCTATCACATCACCCGCATCAAGCCCCGAATTATACGCCGGCGTATCAGGCAGCAGGCTCGCCACCGTCAATTGTCCCTTCTGCTTGCTTATCTCGATTCCTATCCCCGAAAATTCATTGGTCATCATTTTCTCGAATTCCTGCACCTGCCTCGGCCAAACGACTACCGTATATGGGTCCAGCGACGAAAATGACGACTCCGCAAAATGCGCAATCACAACCTCCTCAGGCAGCCGCGCGCTGGTCAGGTTAAGCTCCAAAACCTTCTCGAAAACTGATATGAACCTGTCCTTGCCCGCCCCTTCGGGCCACTCATCTATCTCCTTCTCCAGTGCCGAAAGCGACCCGCGCAGTTTCTCTAACGAGTTCACGTCCTGCACGAAATTCTCGAAACTCTTTCCCAGCGATTCAGCGTTCGGCTCCGTTGTCAATACCTCCACCACCTCCGCCAGGAGCCGGCATTGCCGTACGCCCTTCCCCGCCATTTCACGGTACGCTATCTTGTTTATATAATTGAAATTCAGCGCGTCCACCGCGCGAACAAATATCCGCCTCTTGACCCCCTCAAATCTCTGTTTGCCCGTCTCACACGGGCTGTCCTGAAACGATGCCGCTATCCCCGCCTTGTCTATAAGCTGCTCCGAGTAGTCCTTATACTCCTTGTTATTCGGGTCCAGCGCAGAAAGCCAGCTATAGCACACAATATACGCCTCCAGCCATTTGCCCTTCGCTTCGAGCTGGCCCGCCTCCGCCTTGGCCTTGTCGATCGCCTCGCGCACAAACGAATCACTGAGAAGCTCTTTTTTCTGCCCCTCATCCGCAAACTCAATCGCGCGAGTCACCGTCGCCAGCACCGCCGTAAAGCCGACCGGCTTGTTGGCGTCATTCGCATCGTTCGTATCTTCGACTTTACCTTTTCCATCCAGGCCCACCGATTTGAGCCGCGCAAGCTCCGTTATCTGCTCCTTGTACGCCTCCTCACGCCGCTCACCACGCCGCTTTTGCATCTGGTCATACTTCTCGACTATTCCCTCAAGCTGCGCTGCCTGCTCCTGGTCCTTTTGCCCTTCCGATGCCTTTACAAGCTCTCTAGCCTCGTCGAACTTTCCCTCCTCTATCAGGCCGCAGGCCGTTTCGATAATCTCTCGCTCCGTCCCGACGTTCCCCGGTTTATTCGGCTCATTTACCGCCTCCTGCTGTGACACACTCGCACTGGCCGAACCGCCCCCCCGAACCTCGATGCTCAGCGACGCCCCGTACGAATACGAACATCCCAGAACCATCACAAGCACAAGTTCAAACACCACAGATGCAAAAATCATAATCCTTGTTTTCTTCTGCCCTTGTGCTCTCTTTTGCTTTATGTCGTTAATCATCAGCCATCAATAAAAAATCGTCAATTTTTTACAGGCACCCACCTACCGCCATTAATCATCAATACGTCTTCGCTAAAGCTGCGCCGGACAAGTAATCAATTATCAATAATCTATCGTTTACAGGCATTCGCCTGCCTCGGTCAACCATCAATAATCAATCCTTTACAAGCGTTCACCCGCCTCGGTCATTCATCAATAATCAATCCTTCACAGGCACTCGCCCGCCTTGCCTGCACAGCCCAGAACCTGCAATTTATGCTTCACCATTTGCTTTATCGCTTCCCTGCCCGGCCCCAAATACTTCCGCGGGTCGAACTCGCTCGGCTTCTCAACAAAAACCTGCCTTATCTTCGCCGTCACCGCCAGCCGCAAATCCGTGTCTATATTAACTTTGCAGATGCCCATTTTTGCGGCTTTGGATATTGCGGATTCGGGGACGCCCATGGCGTTCGGCATTTTTCCGCCGTATTTGTTGATAAGGTCCACAAATTCCTTCAGGACACTGCTTGAGCCGTGCATAACCAGCGGGAAGCCGGGGAGCTTGTCCTGTATCTGTTGTATACGGTCCAAAGCGAGTTTTGGCTCGGTCTTAAATTTATAGGCCCCGTGGCTGGTCCCGACGGCGACGGCTAGGGAGTCGACGCCGGTCTTCTGGACGAACTCGACGGCCTGGTCGGGGTCTGTGAGGTGCTTGTCAACATCCTCAACGCCGACAACGTCTTCCTCGATACCGCCAAGCTGGCCAAGCTCGGCCTCAACCACGACTCCGTGGTCGTGGGCGTATTCTACTACCTGTTTTGTGACCTTTATGTTCTCGGCAAAGGGCATTTTCGAGGCGTCTATCATAACCGAGGTAAAGCCGTCGTCGACGAACTGCTTGCAGGTCTCGAAGTTATCGCCGTGGTCGAGGTGCGTGGTAATCGGTATATCGGGGTTCTCGGCCACTGCAACGTTCATTATGGCCGTGAGGTAGCTGTTGCTGGCGTATTCTCGCGCCCCACGCGACACCTGGAGTATCAGGGGGGCCTTTTCTTCCGCGACGGCCTGGATGATACCCTGCGTGATTTCCATATTGTTGACGTTAAACGCCCCGACGGCGTAGCCGTTCTTATAGGCCATTTCAAACATCTTTTTGGTCGTTACTAAAGGCATATCGTTCTCCTTCACCGCATGGTTAATAGTTCATTGTTTATGGTTCACTGCCTACAGTTCTGTATTGCCGGACATAGCGGGCAAAGGTAACAGTATAGCGAATTGGCCGGTTATTTCAAACCACAGATTACACAGATTTACACGGATTTTTTGGCCACAGAGGCCTCAGAGAGCACAGAGATAAAGCAACCACGGATTTCGCCTTCAAAGAAAATACTTAGCCCGGCTTTAACCGGGAGCCATATCAGGGTCGGAATTGACTTGCCGCAGCTTTTCGAGCATAATGGGCTTAGTCTGGGATTAGTATTAGAGGACTTCCGACCAGAGTTGAGCATGACTCATCATAAAATAATAATCGGCGACTCAAGATGTATGACGGACGTTTCAGACAAGTCCGTACATCTTATAATCACATCACCCCCTTACTGGCAGCTAAAAGACTACGGCAACGGCAGTCAGATTGGTTTTGACCACAGTTATGAAAAATATATCAACAACCTTAATCTTGTCTGGAGCGAGTGCCGGCGTGTATTACACGACGGCTGTCGACTTTGCGTTAATATAGGCGACCAGTTTGCCCGCTCGGTCTATTACGGGCGTTACAAAGTCATTCCTATACGGACCGAGATAATAAGGTTTTGTGAGACAGCCGGCTTTGATTACATGGGCGCCATAATCTGGCAAAAGGTTACAACGTGCAACACGACCGGCGGCGCGACAATAATGGGTTCTTTCCCTCATCCTCGTAATGGCATTGTGAAGATAGATTACGAATTTATCCTGCTTTTCAAAAAACACGGCACATCACCGAGCGTAAGTAGAAGCGTCAAAGAAAAGTCGAAGATGACTATAGATGAGTGGAACCAGTACTTCGCAGGCCATTGGAACATTGCAGGCGAGAAGCAGGATAAGCACCTTGCCATGTTCCCGGAGGAAATTCCACGCCGGCTGATTAAGATGTTCAGCTTTGTCGGCGAAACGGTGCTGGACCCGTTTCTGGGAAGCGGGACCACCTCTTTAGCGGCACTAAATCTCGGCCGGAACTCAATTGGATATGAGGCCAATCCTGATTTTATCCCGTTGATAGAAGAAAAATTAGGCGTTGGCCAGAAAATGATGTTCGACGACGCAGACATCACGATTACGAAGCAGCCCTACGGGCATGTCAATCACGACAAAGCCATTACAGAGCTGCCATATATTTTCAGAGACCCGGTAAAGTTCGACAAGAAAGTGGACCCGCGAAAACTCCAGTTCGGCTCACGAATTTCTTCTCGAGGCGACAGTAGAAGGCCAAGACAGACAATCCCGAAGTGATTGAGCAAATCCAAGCGGAAATAGAAAAGCTTCGGGCCTGACCTTTCATCTCTTTTCCAAAACCCAATTTATCGCAGGGCCTTCGCTGGCCTTTGCAAAATATCCGACCAAACATATATCGGGTGAACCCGCCACACGGATGGCGGAAAAGCTTCATTAAACTCAGGATGAAACACAATGGATAGCTATGACAGTCACAAATGAGGCCGAATCGGCGGGGGTTGAGAAATCGGTTGAAAGAAGGGCGATGTGCTACTACCACCAATGACAAGGTCTGCCTCCAGGGGCGATAAAACGCACCTGCATTTCCTTAAACGGGCGCCACTCTACATGTCCTTCGAGGAACAGAATATTTCCGCCCCACGGTCTGTGGTCTTTGAGGTGATTGGTCCGGTCGTATATGCCGCATCCAAATAAGCCGCCTTCATTAAATTCAAAGTCTGCCGTATCCGCATCAGATGTGTTACTGAGTGTTGCATCGGTAACAAGCTCCGTTGTCGAGGGCTGCTTTTCGGTCAAGCTCTTGACCCAGCGTTTTTTCGGGGTACCCAGCGGCTGTTCCTCTCTTCCTTGTCTTGTATCCATCATCCAGAAGTAGCCAGTAACCCTGTAGCAAGCATCACGACCAGTTTGCGGCTCAGGAACATCGCCGACCTTCGCGTCACACGGAACAGGGGGGGCAGGTGGGGGCTGGTTAAACTGCCAAAGTATTGCCATGTCGCCGTTTTTAGTATTATCGGCCGGGCAATAGTAGATTTGCCTTTCGGCTCCTGCGAACTTTATCATGAAATCCGTGGTGCTATAGGCAATATCCCAGAGCCACCAGCCGCCGTGATTAAGCGGCAGCTGACCGCCTTTCTGGTCGGCAAAAATACTCAGACCGACGTAAATCTGCTTTAAGTTATTGGCACACTGGATTCTTCTGGCGTGGGCCTTCGCTCTCTGCAGGACCGGGATAAGGATGCCCATCAGCAGGGCGATTATGGCGATGACAACAAGCAGTTCAATGAGCGTGAATCCCCCTTCACTAAATTTTGCCCTCCGACAGGCGGGGCTGCGGAAGAAAGGTTCTTTGCGCTTTGACATAATATGCTCCGGCTAAAATCAAAGAGAAAATCAATAATTTTAAGAAATCATTATAACATATTGTGCTCCGGCCGGAAAGTGCCGGGCGGTGAGACAGGCGTTAAAATAGGCGAGATTAAACAAACGTATTAAACATTTGTTTTAAACAAATGTTCAACAAAAGCGCGCATGTCGAAAACCCTTAGAAGCCGACTTTTTTAAAAAATTTTTTACTCCTTTGTTTATAAGCACTTAAGTGCATTTTGGCCCTTCGATTTATATCAGGAAATCCCTTGGTTTTCGACAAAAGCGCGCAAGTTCGCGCCATAGGATGGAGGCACTTGTGGTGCTCCTTGGGCAAATTTAGCCCCCCAATTTATTGGGGGGTTTGTCCCGCCGAAGGCGGGCAATGTGGTTTTTACAATGAACTATGAACACTGAACAATGAAGGGAGGATAGGTTATGAAAAGAAAGAACAGGAATTCCGGCTGGCTGCATCGCATAGTGCAGGCGGTGTATCTATTTTACTGCCGACGGCGGTTCGGCAAAAACATCCGCCTGATACCACTGACCAGATACAAATTCGCCATCGTCGATGCGGATAACTTCGACGGGCTGAACAGGTTCAAATGGCGCGCAAGATATAGCTGTCGCACCTGGTATGCCGTGCGATGCGCTAGAGTTGCTGAGAAAAGAAGCAGGAAATTAGTCTGGATGCATAACGAAATTAAAAAGCCGCCGAAGGGCAAAATGATTGACCACGCCGATAATAACGGATTAGACAACCGAAGACAGAACCTTCGCCCTGCGACGCGAGGGCAGAATAGCCATAACAGGCGAAAAAAACCTCGAACCTCTTCGAGATTTGTTGGTGTATCGTTTGAGAAAAGAACCGGAAAATGGCATGCTCGTATAACCTTCCAGAAAAAAAGAGTGTCACTGGGGCGATTTGATAACGAGGTTGAGGCGGCGAAGGCATACGATGAGGCGGCGAAGAAATACCACGGGAAGTTCGCCCGCCTGAACTTCCCTGAAGAAGATACTCTGTCCTGAGCGAGGTCGAAGGACGAGGTTGAATTTTCCAAAGGGCAAATGAAGATTAGTATCCGCCGGGGCCGGTCATACCTGTGTAACGTCTGCTGCCTAAAGCCAGCTCGGGAAGACCCTGAGGCCAGATGCTGAATACTATCGCCTGGCGGTCGAGCGATTCGTCGGCGCTGAAGGTCAGCGACCAGAATACACGATGGTAACGCCTGATTAGCGTAATATTGCTTTCGACGTTGGCGCCGTAGTCAAAATCGAGCTGCTGCGAGAGCACCAGGGTATATCGCGGGTCGAGGACATAGCTGGCGGCAAAGACAAAGGCATTGGAACCCTTCTCGTTCAGGACCTTGACGTTTCGCAGATACCTCGAGCCGATATAGTAGCTCAAGTCGGGCCAGCGCGTTCGTGAAAAGCCGACGTCGAGCTGGTCAACTGTTCCGCTTTGCATATCGAAGTATCCGTCGCTGACAAAGGCGGTGGTATCGGTTATTTGCCAGGCATAGTCGGCACTGAAGTAGTTTCTTCTCGGCCCGTAAACCTCGAACTTTTTCAGGCCCGCAGCGAGGTCGCCGTTAAGAATCCCCGGCATAGTATAAATCCGCAGGGGCGTCATCGGGCGATTCCAGATAAATCTGTCCGGGCCGAATCCGTCCTTTTGCTTTTCGCTGTCACCGACCCACGTCGCCCCGACATTCAGCCGCATCCAGTCAATTGTTGACTTGTCATTGTCCGGTCCTCGTTTGGTCTGCAATCGCTGTGACAAACCGAGATAAATCATGTCGTGCTGTTTTACGATGATGTCGCTTTCAGCAAAGACGGCCGCAGCCAGCTCCGGCCTTATAGTATGTCGCAGGCCGTCGAGGTCCCAAAGCCGGGATTTAACCCCGCGGTATACCTTCCAGTATTCGCTCGACGCCCGCAGGCCCGCCTCGCCGATTACTACAGTGTCTTCGTTGGCCATTCCGGCGTTGCTGCCGTCCACCAATGACCGGTTGAAACCGCTCCGGTCGTCAAAGCCGACCGTGCCGGCAACATAAGGCACCGTCTTTATTTCGCCCGCCCAGACGGGCATATCAAGCTCGCTTCGATGCCAGGCGAAGGTGAAGTGCTCCTCGGTCATCGCCGTGGCGTGATAGTCACCTATCCGCTGGCGATACATCCCGCCTTCGCTGTCACTGTATAATGTCAGCTTGTCGTCTAAAAGCGATTGCCCAGTGAGGTGATATTCGGCACTGGGAAATTCCTCCATCTCATCGGCAAAGTCATTGAGCCGGCCCTTGCCCAGAATCGACATCCCCCAGTTGTCCTCGATTCTTTTGAGGTGCACGTATGTCTCGCGGTCGGGTCCGGTGTTATACTCTCTGCGGTAATAGCTTTCGACGAAGTTCTCGTCTGATTCGTAGTTTATGCCCATCGTCACCTCCCAGTTGTAAGGCATAAACTCACGATGGACCCAGCCGAATCGTCCGCGAAGCTGTTCGGGCGGTTCGAGGTTGCGCCTGCTGCGAATGCGGCCGAGGCGGTCTTCGCCCCTGTCATCGATTATGTAGCCGACGATGCTGCCGAATCGGTCTTCGGTCGCGTAATCCACATCTATACCAGTGCCCAGGCCTCGTTTGCTGTAGTAATCCAGCTCAAATGTTCCATCGGTTCCTTCCGGCTCCTGCAGGCCGAGCAGCCGGGACAGATACCAGCGGCTCTCGACCGTAGTTCCCCATATCGAATCGTGACTGACGCTTAAGCTTTTGAACGGGACGTCCGGGCGTTCAAGGTCGCTGCGCATAAAAGGCCAGTAGAAGACGGTCGATTTTCCGGCCTTTAGCCGGACGTCGCGCATCTCGAGGTCGTAGCTATTGTCCTTAATTTGGCCCTGTTGCTGGTCGAGTGCCGTGGTATCGGTAACAAGCACACTCGATGCCTCGACCGAAACCTGCGGTACATAAAATTCGCTGGTGGTCACAACCACGTTTTCTGCTGCGAACTTATTTTCCGCTAATTGCCTCAGCTTCGCCGCTCGAATGTATATCGGGATTCCCCTGCCGGGGTCGAAACTTCTCATCTCCGCATTGACCGCCAGCCCCCGTTTGGCGACGAAATTATAATACATCTGGTCCGCTCTTATCGTGCGCAGGCCTTCCGTCATCACCACGTCGCCTTGAAGATAAACCGCTTGTATCGCCCCTTTGGCGGCGATGTCCTGTATCCCGCCCTGTTGTCCCTCATCGCTTAGCTTCTGGCTGGAATAAAACACAACTGCGGCGTCGGCCTGCATCTCGAGCAGTCCGCCTCGCTGGTCCTGCTTTTGCCAGAGGTAGAATCGCCCGATTATCGTGGTAATGTCGGCGCCTTCGAGTGTGCCGCCCCATTCGACATTGGGCTCCTGGTCCGTCGCAGGCGCCAAGTTCACCGGGTATCTCACTGTCACCTTAGGTTGGCCCGGTTCAGCAGATGCCTGTGCTTTTTTCTTTCGGCCGAACAACCGGTCAATAAAACCGAATATACCTTCGCCGCTTTCCCTGCGACCCGGCTGTTCAGTCGTCGGCTCAATGGCCTCCCGCTTCGGTTCGACCGCCCGGGGCGGCTGTGGTTCAACACGTGGCTCGAGGCGAACCGGGGCAAGCGACTGGAACTGCGCCGAGAAATCCTCGCTGAGCGCCGAAACCGACGAGAATGCCTTGCTGTAAAAATCGCTTTCACGAACGTCAGCAGCTTCTCTACTATCGGCAGTAACGAAAACTTCTCCGGTCGCAACAAACCAGACAACAATTGCATTCTCGGCTTCGACCATTTGCCAGTTAAGGCCGGGAAGCCGGATTCCTTTGTTCCTCCTTGCGGAGACCTTGCCCGTCACATAGGCCGAGATGCTTACCCCTGCGCCGGGTTCCGGTTTTTGCCTGAGCCAGATTACTGCACTTTGGCCTGTGAAGGTATCGGCCCCGGCTGATATGGAACAGTTGCCCTCGATGACGAGGGAATTCTCGCCGTTTTGGCCCTGGTAGCTGAGCAGCTTATCGCCGCTGATATGAACATCGCGGCCGAGAAATGCGCCGGCCTGCGGGCCTTCAATCGCACCGGCTGAACTGATTATGCCTGCCAGCAGAATTATCGGCAGCGAAAGTGCCATTGAAATTACAAGCTTCAGTGCCTTTGCCTTCATACCTGTTCGATTTTGGCGGATTTCAGCTTGCCGCCGGCTTTCCATAGCCGGGGCTTTGGGCCAGATTATACTCGTGGCCGTCCCCAAAGCCAGAAAAAACCCAAAGCCGCATAAGGGGCGGGGATTAGACGTATTTTCACCGAGAAGAGCGTCTGTCAGGATGCGGCCGAGCTGTGGATTGCTCGTTTTAGGTTAGTAGGATATAAGGTTACACGGTAGTGGGTATCAGGTTACCTGAGTATCAAAAAAAAAGCTACCTTTCGACACGGTTCGAATCCTTCGACAAGTTCAGGATAAACAAGCTCACCACAGGCGGTTCCCCTGCCTACTGCTTGCAGGGACAAGCAGGACAGGCTGACCCCTTTTTTCCACACGAGGGCTGAATTGTGAAATATTTTTATCCGCCGTTAGTCTGGCGGAACTGTCCCTTAGGGATTGTTTGGCTCGGCAACCGGGACAAGATCCGGCGTTGTATTTAGATTTCTTATTTTCAATTTCGTCGTTGAACTCGTCCTTGTCTTATTCTAAAGCAATAACCTTGGCTTTCATAGATGCTTCCTTGATATTTCCTGCTGTTCCTTCGTCGAATACAGAAATCGTCCTATCGTTTACACGCATTAAATTAAAACCATTTATGCCAACTGCTCCACCAGGAGGACCCTCGTACCTGATATAGTCAAGTTTTATACCCTCTTGATCAAAACAATAAAATTCTAAAAGCTCATTTTGAACGACCCCGACTACAAAACCTTCTGTGCCCCAAGATGACACATCAGAATAAAAAACGTGACAGTCCTTAACAAATATTTCTTTCTCCCATAGAAGTTTCAACTCTTTCGTATAACATCTTGCCTCTAATAGTGTTTTGGAGTATTCATTATTTTTCTTATACAGCACTATTATATCACCGTTTTCGAGACAGCATACTTTAGGTAATATTCTAGGCATTCCTCCTGTAAAATAATCTTCCCCGACTGTTTTCAGATTAGGGTCATACATTAATAAAAAATATTCTGCTATATTTTCGTTAGGGTCTTTTTCGGAAGTTTTTATCGATACCCCGACTATAGCTAAATCCAAATTAGCCATTTTATCAATATCGCTAAATATATCTGTCCGTCCCAAATCAAATAATTTCTCTTGAATTATTCTTCCCTGTCCATCAATTCGCAGAAACATTCCATCACTGTTTCTATCTCCAACCAAAGCAAACGTATTATCCTGCAATGCTATCATCTTATTTATTGAATGACTTTCTATAGAGTTTAGAGGTGATACTATCTTTTCTTCTCTGTCAGATCTTGAAATAACCGCAACCTTTTGTTCTTTTTCAGCTTTTTGTTTACCTAATATTCCTACAGTTAAGAGATTGCCATTACTGTCACTGGCTATCGCGCAACCAGGTCCAACAGGAATAGCGTTTGTCCAAACCTTACTTCCATCGATATTTCTGGGCATAAGACGAATTGCATCATCGCCTTTTATGTCCCAAAGTATATTGTCGCCCTTTATAGGAAACGAACCTTTGGGACACTCGATTGTAGATACAATTACTCCGCTTGCATCTTTGTTCAAACAGGAAGCAAGCGGAGCAGAATTTGTATTTGCATCCAATACCAATTCTTTTTCCCACAATATTCCAGCGCTGGTTATAGACGAGGCAAATAAACAAATGAATACTGTCAATATTTTTTTAGAAGTATCAAAAATATTCATAATAAAGCTCCTAATTTGTAATGTTATTAATTCTAACCGCAGGAACACGCCTGGGAGGCATCAAATGCGCCCTGGCCTCCAAGATCCACAGCTCCGTAATACGCGCGAGCAGCTTCAAAACACGGAAGTCCGCAATTGCTTCCAGTGCAAAATTCCAACATTGCGTCTAAAAAATTTGAATTACAGGTACCCTTATTATTACCACATTCCCCGTAACAATCATCATGTGCATTACAAGGTCCAAGAAAACTTGTATCATCGCATCCGGTTGGATTATCGGGAATAATATCTGGTCCACCACAAGGGCCACATCCGTTCGGAGCACAACAACAGTTGCCATTACGGCAGGTCAGGTTCGGGTCGCCTCCGCAAACCACGCAATATATATCAAAAAAACAGCTCTCGCATTTTTCAGGGTCACAGCATTCGCCATGACAACACGTTTCATTGATGTCACATAAATAATAGAAATACGGGGAAAAATCATCACAACACTGCTGGGTTGATGTATCATAATGTTCTTCCCCACAGCACGCCTCGCCTTTACAACAGACATATACCTGTGTTTCCTTGCTGGTGTCGCAGTCGTCTATACTCGCCGTTACGGTTTGCATTCCGCACGAATTGAAATCAATCGAATACGTATTGCTGCTGTAAGGAAATCCCGTGCCCCCGCCCGTCCAGGACCACGTCACCCTACTAAGCACACCAGCATTCATGGGGCTGGTCTCCACAGTGAAGTAGTCAAAACGGCCTTCACAGCAAATATCGTCAGGCCCGACATCCACGACTTCAACGGGCCTGGGGCCGATGGAGCCGTCACACCATGTGCAACTCGGGTCGTAGCATTCGCATTGCTGATTATCCGGTCCGTAATAACAAGGCGACTGGCCTTCAGGACAGGTTGATTCGCACACGTATTTACCGTATTCATTTTGTCTGCATTCCGAGCATGGTGAAATGCACTCGTCTACACATTGTCCATTTTGATTGCAACGCTTGCACGGCTGCGTGCATTTATCCACGCAACTCCCCTCTTCGCAAACCAAACAGATGTTCTCACAGTCTTCATCGGAATTGCAGGGGGGATTCCATATTCACTTGTGAAAGGACGTAAAATCGCCTGCGGCCTGTGCGCCGCAGGCGTATCCAAAATCTGCCAATAAACAATTTTATCCGCCGTTAATTTAGGGGTTCATTTGACTCGGCGATTGGGACAAGATTATCGTTGGCGTCAACTAGGTAAGTTTTACCAGACATTTTGTCATCGACTCTGTAACCCTTTGGGAATTTAATGTCGAAAACACTCTCATCAAAATTAGGGTTATTTGCAACAATATCAGATGCTTGATATATGATTCGCGTATAATCCCCACCCGAACGAGTTGGTTCGGTAATACATATTGCTCTTATAGGCCACCACACATCTTCGGTTACTTCTTTTAGTTCCTGAATATCTATTAATTTCCTGAATGTTTCAGTGTTATCTTTTAAAATAAGCGTATGCTCATACCTTAGCAATGCAAATCCTCGTGCAGGGTCGATCCACCACCGTTTAATCCAATTGTGTTGTGTTTCCTTGGTAGCGATTTTAATACATTCAATTCTCTGCAACTTATCCCAAGTAAATTCAAAACAATCCATTACTTTAAAATTCGGATCATCAGCAAGATTAAACAAATCCAAAAGCAAGGTACCTTTCGAGTTAAGCCTAAAGAAATTTGAGGTAAATTCCCTTCCGGTATATTTAAATGACCAGCTATCATTAAGATTTTGAGGTCTTTGGGATGAGATATCACCCTTTTTTATAGATACTGCTCTGCCCAAAAAACCACCTGAATCAATAGCACTTCTTCCTGTAACACCATCGAAGCTGTCTTTAAAACTGTGTTCAGAATATGGGCCAAGTTCCGTATCAGTTAGCCAACCCTGCAGTACCTGTTTTTGAACATCTACTCGTATCTTACCTTCAGGTTGGCCGTCAGACCACATTGTCGAGCTTACATATACGGGAGTTTTCTGCCAGGCGCAAGGATCTTTAGGATTATTGTTTTTTTCAATCCGTATTTCTGAATGAACCTTTAAGTTATGTATTTCCTTCTCCGCAGTTTTTATTTGCCTCCCAATCTCTTTGAGCTGAATGAGGGGAATATAGTCATTCGCTTGCACTCCTTGTGTTCCAACAATGCCTATCACAATTGCCATGAATACTATATTTAATTTTAAGTTGATAATGTCTGTGCCAAATATTTTTTCGTTCAGACAAGTGTTTTTACACTCTATTTTATACATATTAGTCTCCTTTCTATAAATTTATTCCAGACATGTATAATGTGGTCCTGCATCGTGAGGTTCACCTGCATCGTCGGCGTTACAGACACATACAAAACCCAAAGTTGGCATAAAATCGTTATTGCATTTCCACGGAGTTAATTTTACGCAATATCCCACTAAATTTCTGGCGCAATTTGGTGCACAGCTAGCGCATTCTGCGCTTGTTAGATAGTATGACTCGGCCACCCAAGCGCAAATTGAACCTGCTAAATCTCCAGGGCAAGACAGGTCTGTAGGATTGCCACTCTGGCATCCTGTATAAGGCGTTTCGACATCTGGCCATTGAAAATAACATGGAGCGTCAGGATTGCACTTTTTTATACAACCTGGAGGACCAACGGGGGCTGTATTGCAGCACTCATCCTCACAACAGACGTTTATCTGCGTTGATTTGCTGGTGTCGCAGTCGTCTATACTCGCTGTTACTGTTTGAGTCCCGCAAGAATTGAAATCAATCGAATACGTATTGCTGCTATAAGGCATTCCCGAGCCACCGCCAGTCCAGGACCACGTCACCCTACTAACCGCACTCAGGGGTATAGTCTCCACAGTGAAGTAGTCAAAACGACCTTCACAGCAAATATCGTGAGGCCCGACATCCACGACTTCTACGGGACTGGGGCCGGTAGGGCTGCACCATGTGCAAACCGGGTCACCCGGGTCGTAGCATACGCATTGCCCGTCGCCATAATAACAGCCGGACGTGCCTTCAGGGCAGGCGTTTATACAATGTTCACCGTTGCATTCAGTGCAGGGCGGGATACACTCGTCAATACATTCGCCGGTCAGTTCGTTGCAATATGTGCACGGTACCGTGCATTTCTCCACACAACTCCCGTCATCGCAGACCAAACAAATGTTCTCACAGTCTTCATCGGAATTGCAAGGCGGATTCCATATTCACTTGTGAAAGGGCAAAAAATCGCCTGCGGCTTGTGAGTCGCAGGCGCATTCAAAATCTGCCAGTTGAATTGCTTTATCCGCCGTTAATCTGGCGGTTCGTTTGGCTCGGTGATTGGGACAAGAGCGCCTTTGCTGTAACGAAACTCGGTATCTGTTATCTTGTCGGTGATAAG
>Ga0315552_1000357_pt1 | contig 28161 bp, 24 predicted proteins | sample SalMarSW160170MG_2_FD_203102 | JGI IMG/M metagenome (GOLD analysis project Ga0315552, IMG submission 203102) | Salt marsh sediment microbial communities from the Plum Island Ecosystem LTER, Massachusetts, United States - Salt Marsh Sediment SW1601-70 ...
GGGCTGTTTCTTGGACGGACACGGCGATCGGAGCTCTGAGACGGTCTTCTCGACCGAATGACAATCGATCTGCCGTGTCCCTTTTCTTTAATGATACCTTTTGTTATAGATACTAATGACACCTTGCCATGTCAATTGTACGACTTCAGTCTGATTCGTCAATTAGACATAGCTAGGTACCTCCACAATAAGGATCGGTGAATTTATTATAGGTTACCGTCACCTTATAAACAAACCTCAAACAGGCTGTAAAATCCTGGTAAATTCTTGCATTTGTAGGTTAAATTTTTCAGGGCAGCTGGTTGGCTGCCCTGAACATCGTTCAATAAGATCCTATTTTGATTTATCTACTTCTAAGCTTCTGGCGGAGAGCCTCTCCTTGAAAAGGCAAACCAAAAAGCGGAGCGAAGAAACAAACATCAAATACTCCCCCCGCGAATGGCACCAGACCTACGATGATCAGAACCCAGCTCCAAACGCCACTCACCAACCAGACTCCAACTAGCACTAATACTATCCCTGCGATGATGCGAACCCACCGTCCAGTTGTGCTTGCTAGAAAAGCAAGTATACCTTTCATCTCACCTTTTCCTTTCGTTCGATGGTTTTCTGATTACGTGTGAATTTGACCGCCCTCTCACAAACCTCATCACTGTGTAAGCAACAGTTAAATTCAATGGTTATTATACTTTGATTTTCTTAATCGTGAAGAATAGAACAAGAATGGCAGCCTTGAAAAAAATATCCTACAAATTTCTCGTACGGCTGCTTCTCATAAGTGTGCATCTAAGTAGAGTTTGGAAAAACGACCTCTTCTTTCCCTGCCAGCTTCTCCTGAATTCGCTGAACAACAATATCCAGGTGTTTTTGGTTGTGTACAAAGTCCAGGGGTCGCTCTTTATCCATTTCACCAGTGTGTATAGTCAGGACCGGGCAAATATCAAAAGTTTCCATCCAGTCGTCATAATATGATTCCAGTAACGAAAGGTATTCTGCGCTGATTCCACTTTCAATGGTCCTTGCCCGGCGTTGTATGCGCTCCAACAATACGGATACCGGAGCTTTTAAATAAATCAACAGGTTGGGAGCCGGTAAAGGGGCGACCACCAGGTCAAAGACTCGCCGATATGAAAGATAATCGCGCTCATCTAGATTGCTCATCTGATGCAACGCCCGGGCAAAGATATAAGCGTCCTCATAGATGCTACGATCCAGGATGGTCGATTTAGGGGATTCTGAGATTTCCAAATATTGCTGGGCGCGGTGTCCAAGAAAGAAAACCTGCAGGTGGAAGGACCAGGCTCGCATGTCGGAATAAAAATCAGCAAGATAAGGGTTATTCGCCACTGATTCAAAGGCAGTTTGCCAGCCTAATTTCGCCCCAATTCGCTCGGTAAGAGAAGTTTTACCAGCACCAATATTACCAGCCACTACAATCAAGCGTTTGACCATCTAACACTCGCTATAACCACAGGCGTAACATTTCCGGCATCCCTCTTCATTTACCAGAGCAGCTTGGCCGCACTCAGGGCATAAGTCTCCGATTTTAAACAGAGACTTGTCGGCGGTTGCTTCAGATACAGGGTTGAAACTGTTCCCGCCACGGCTCTCTGCTTGCTCCGTTTCGTTCGAGATTGTATTCTGAAGGTATTCATCAAGAGCTTGAGAGACACCATCCGGAAGAGAACGCACCCGGTTTGGCCCAAATCCAAGGGAACGTCCACCGCCAATTCCAGATAATTGCCGCACGATCTCCTTGAGTCTGTCTCGTGGTTCCACAGGGGATGCCAAACGTAGTACGTAGGAACTCAAACGTCCAATCGCTTCTGAAACCGCAGCTGTATCTGAACCTGCTTTGGCGGTGTTAACGAAGACCTCAAAAGGTTGGTTGCCACCGTTTTCATTGATGGTAACAAAGGCTTTACCGAGCGGTGTATTAACCTGGTAGGTGTAGCCAGGCAATCGCCGTGGACGTGGTTTCTTCTTATCGTGCCAGATCGGCAACTGCTCCCCTTGAAGTTCATCACTTGGATTTTCAAACCCGGTCTGCTTCTCCTTGACCGTAGCAGTGGTCTCTAAAACCACCTTCTGCCGCGAACCAGTCACGTAAACAGTTATGCCTTTACATCCCAGTTCCCACGCCAACCGATAAGCCGTAGCCACATCCTGCTCCGTTGCGTTTGCTGGGAAGTTGATCGTCTTGGAGAGACTGTTGTCGACAAATGCTTGCATAGCAGCTTGCATACGTACGTGTTCTTCAGCAGTAATATCTTGCGATACAACAAAGGTATGGCGGAATTGTTCCGGTAGACTCAACCTGCCATTTTGAGATTGGTCGGGAAGATCCTGGCAAGTTCCTCGTTCCATCACATGTTCGATAATATGACGCCGAGTTTCCTCATCTAAACCGGCTTCCACCAGTGCTTTCTCGAACAATGGGCTGGTATAGTTCAGTTGCAAATCCTTACCGTTGTCATCAACATGACGAACATAAGCCAGGGCAAAGACGGGTTCACAGCCGTAACCCTCACATCCAGCCACAGTAGCGATTGTGCCTGTCGGTGCGATGGTGGTTTGAGCTGCGTTGCGAATACCATGTCCCCGAATGCCATCTTTGACCATACCCCAATCGATCTCAGGGCGGCCCCAATTATACTGGTATGGGGAGATTGGTTTTGGGGGTTGCCATTTGATCGCTTGAGGGTCATAGATCGAACCCTGAATCGCCGCAAAAGGTCCCCGCTCTCTTGCCAGTTCAATGCTGGTGAGCATGGCATGGAAACGAACAAACTCCATAACCTGGGCAGCGAATTCCTGCCCTTCGTCGGATCCATATCGAACACTCACGTAATACATCAAGTCGGCCAATCCCATAATGCCTAGGCCAATTCTTCGGGCTGTGTGCGCTGCCTCTTTTAGCTGCGAGACTGCCTGAACATAAGAATTGGCCTGTACAATATCGTCCAGAAAACGAGTCGCCAGAACCACGCTCTTCTCTAATTTCTGCCAATCCACCGTTCCATCTCGACCAAAATGCTGCCCAAGATTTATCGATCCAAGACAACAATTTTCATAAGGTCCTAACCATTGCTCACCGCATGGATTGGTAGCTTCCAGCTGGTACAAATTAGGCACAGGGTTAGAGCGATTGGCAGCATCGAGGAAGAGCATGCCCGGCTCTCCATTGTGATGTGCTTGGTGCACTATTCTGTTGAAAAGGTCTCTGGCAGGCACTTGTTTTAGAATTTTGATTGGAAGACCTGCTGCCTCGGCTTGTTCGATCGTGCCATTAAATCCAGCGTATTCCGCCGAGCTCACATCAATAAAGCGCAGATCCCAAGGGTCATCTCGAGCTACCGCCTCCATGAATCCATCGGTTATCCCTACCGAGATATTGAAATTGGTAATAGCATTCTCGTCTGTTTTGCAAGTGATAAACTCTTCGATATCTGGATGATCAATGCGCAATACCCCCATGTTCGCTCCTCGGCGGGTACCACCCTGGGCAATCTCTCCAAAAGCCCGGTCGTAAACGCGTAAAAAACCGATTGGACCAGTAGCTTGACCGGCAGAAGACTTGACGAGATTCCCTTTCGGTCGCAGACGGGAAAATGAAAATCCGTTTCCTCCTCCAGTTTGTTGAATTAATGCCGCGTCCCTGAGGGTTTGAAAAATGCCAGCCGAGTCACGGCCCATATCATCACTGATTGGGAGTACAAAACAAGCAGCCAGCTGGCCCAATAGCGTGCCCGCACCTGTAAAAGTTGGTGAATTTGGGAAAAAATGCCTGGAGGCCAGCAGATCATAATACTGGCGCGCCAATCGCAACACATCTCCGTTCCATTCTTTCTCCGCGGCAGCCACGTGATATGCCACCCGCCAGAATGTCTCTTCAACCGTTTCCAAAGGCTGCCCATCTCTTCCTCGACGCGCGTAACGACGTAAAAATACTTTCTTAGCGTTGTCGGTCAATTCCACCTTATGGGCGTCCTGTGGTAATGGAGGGGTAGGTAACATTCCGTGTTTGAGGTCTTGCTCAGCAGCATCCCGTAACATAATTATAGATACCTCCTAAAATGAGCACCGTTTAATACCAAATAACCATGGTGCGCTTCCAAACCTCGCCAAATCAGGTTAGTTTTCTAAAAGATGGTCAATCTCATTACGAATAGCGCGTAAATCATCCAACCCCAAATAAACAATGGCATAACGAATATACGCTACTTGGTCCAGCTCTTTTAACCCAGCAATGACTATATCTCCCACCACTCGGGACGATACCTCGGCCCGTCCCATGGATTGTAAGGCAGTTTCTGTCTCTCCCACCATACGCTCAATATCAGCCGCAGAAACTGGTCGCTTTGCACATGAAATGCGAATCCCCCTAAGTAACTTATCCCTATCAAATTCCTCGCGGGTGCCATCCTGCTTAACAATCAGTGGAGTAGCTAAAATCGGGCGCTCATATGTGCTGAAGCGTTGGCCGCAATCGTCACATTCTCGCCTGCGGCGTATTCCACCACGGTTATCATGAGATGTATCTACTACTCGTGAGTGTTCACTTTCACAGTAAGGACACTTCATTCACAACCCAATCAATAGAACAATTGTAGCCGCCATAGGTAGGGGTGATACTATTAGATACCCATAGATATGGCAGGTCAAGAGAAAAACATTCTAGCATAATCGGACCATAAAGGCAAGGAAATTCTATCACTTATAACCTTAAAATTTGGTTTGGTTTACGAGAAAGATTGGTCTCTTCAAACCCAATCCCATTGACCTTCTCCTTAGTGGTAAGGAGAAGGTCAATCAAGCAAGGCTTTCGAGTCCACCGGAAGGAGGGTTGGTTATCTCTATCTGACAACAGTAATTTTCAATTGCCTGATTTAACTTAACGCACCCGATTACGCAGGAAGGTTGGAATGTCCAAATCCTCGGTGTTAAACGTGCGAGGCTGGAAGTCCGCCGGGGAACCAACGCTCATTTGGTGATCTTCCGATTCTGGCTGGCGGGTTAGCGAATTTTCAGTGCGAGGTCTGGCAGTTTCCAAAGCGCGCCGCGGCATACCCGTCCGTTCAAATCCTGTGGCAATCACAGTCAGGCGAATCTCGTCTCCCATATTCGGATCTATAACTGCACCGAAGATCAGATTGACATCCGGATGAGCAGTTTCTTTAATAATCGCGGCTGCCTGGTTGACCTCAAAGAGAGTCAAATCCGGGCCACCGGTTACGTTGAAGAGGATCCCTCGCGCCCCATCAATGGTGATATCCAGCAGCTGGCTGGAGATTGCCATCTCGGCTGCCTGACGGGCTCTTTCATCTCCACTGGCGTGCCCGACCGCCATCAATGCAGCGCCCCCCTCTGACATAATCGTGCGCACATCTGCAAAGTCCAGGTTGATCAATCCAGGAACAGTGATCAATTCAGAAATGCCCTGCACACCTTGATGTAAAACATCATCAGCTACGCGGAAGGCATCCTGCAAATTTGAGCGCTTATCCACGATTTGTAACAACCTGTCATTCGGGATAACGATCAGCGTATCGGCTTGTTCTTTTAAAAGGCTGATGCCACCCTCGGCGTTTTGGATACGTCGTGAGCCTTCAAACGTGAAAGGCCGCGTTACTACACCAATCGTCAAAGCGCCCACTTCTTTTGAGATCTGGGCCAGGATTGGGCTGGCACCTGTACCTGTGCCTCCACCCATACCCGAAGTGATGAAGACCATATCAGCGCCCTTTAGCACGTCATACAATTCCTCGGCGGATTCCTCTGCTGCTTTCTTGCCAGTATCTGAATTTCCTCCAGAGCCCAGGCCACGAGTCAATTTGTCACCTATCCTTACTCGCACCGGTGCTTTAGAAAGCATCAATGCTTGGGCGTCGGTATTGATGGCGATAAATTCTACTCCCTGCAGACCTTCCTCAATCATCCGGTCAATGGCATTGCAACCTCCGCCGCCAATGCCAACAACCTTTATATCGGCAAACGATTCGACCTGGTTGGGTGGGTTAATCATTGCATTCATGTGTTCCTCCTCGATGAAAAAGAGTAGTGTGTTTTAGATAACAAAACCTCGAGTACCTCATTAAGTCGATCATAAAGTTCATGGTAACAATCTCTTCAGCCAATTTTTGACATTCTCCCAATCCAATCCACCTCCTTGAAATGCAATTTTGCGTGGGGTTGCCACAGCACCTACTTCGGTCATCAACACCGCCCAATGCAACAATCCAATGCTTGTCGAAAAGGCAGGCGAATATAAGTTATCGGTCATACCCGATAAATTTTGCGGTTGGGCGATGCGCACTGGTAAACCCAACACCTGGCTGGATAAATTTCGGATTCCAGGAAGCGCACTAGATCCACCCGTGAGCACCATCCCCGCAGGCAATAACCCATCATAACCGGAGCGTTTGATCTCTTGGAGCACTAAAGTGAAAATTTCCTCAACGCGCGCCTCGATTATCATTGCCAGTTCCTTGCGGCTGATCTGGGTTGGTAGATTTTCTCCAAAGGGGCGTACACTGAACTGCTCGCCGGCCTCAACCTCATCTTGGACCGCATAACCATGTTGTTTTTTGATTTCCTCTGCTTGAGATATCGGCAGGCGCAAACCATGAGCGATGTCCGAGGTTATATGGTCACCTCCAACTCCCAACACAGAGGTGTGCCAGACATCACCCTCAATGAATATAGCCAGGTCCGTAGTACCGCCTCCCATATCGCAAACGATCACTCCCATTTCCCTTTCTGTTTCAGAGAGCACCACCTCAGCAGAAGCTAATGGATTAAGTACAAACTGGCTTACTTCAGCACCTGCCTGGGCCACACAATTTCGCAGGTTTTCTACCGTCGAAGCTGCAGCTGTGATGATATGGGTTTCCACCTCTAACCGATAGCCATGCATGCCCAGTGGCATCCGTATGCCGCCTTGTCCATCGACAGTAAACCCCCGTTGGATTACATGGATGATCTCCCGGTTATGAGGGATAGCCACCGCTCGCGCAGCCTCCATTGCCCGTATGACATCTCCCTCATCGATTGTTCGCCCGCTCACTCCAACAACACCCCGGCTATTTACTGAAGCGACGTGGGACCCAGCCAGACTGACTAACGCGGTGTTAATCTCAATCCCAGAACTTCGTTCCGCTTTCTCCATAGATCGGGCAATTGCTTGAGTAGCCGCAGGAAGATCGACAGGTATCCCTTTTCGCATACCCTGGGAAGGTTCTATTCCTACTCCCAGAATGTGAGTTCGACCGTCCTCTTCCAGGCGCGCGACCAGCGTGCAGATTTTCGTCGTTCCAATATCAATGCCTAAAATTATTGGTTCATCCATCTGGTTCAATGCTCCAGACGATAATATGGCGCGTGGACATATTCCACACTAATGAATGTCGGCTGAATCTTCTTTTTCGACAGCTGTTTTACGATCGTTTTATAGACTTGCAGTTTCATTTCGATGTCGTCAGAGTTCATGCCAAAATAAACTTCCCAGCCACGTTTGTCTTTCCAACCAAGACCATGCATACCGTTGTACAAAAGCGAAGTATTTTCAGGTGCTTGAAAACTTATCGCCAGAATGGCGCTGACTAATTGAGCAGGTAAGAAACGTTTCGGCTCATTCTTCGTATCGTCCGGCAATTCGCCCTCTCCCGCAATCGAAACTGTAGGTGGGGAATTTTCGGCTTTTACCACGACCGCTGGTTCTTCCTCGCCTCTTTTTGGAAAGGCCATCCCGGTGGGATCCACCCATATCTCATGTCCATCTTCTACCCAGGTAATCACCGGCTGGCGTTCTACGACCCTCACCTTAACTGAAGCTGGCATCTTAACATCCACGGAGACATTGGAAAGTTCAGGAAAGGCCTTTTCCAGTTCGTCTCGCACCTTTAACGGGTCGACCATGAAAATTGGCTTGTCGCTCACCCTCGCTACTGCATTGATATCTTCATTGGTGAGACGTTGTAAGCCTTCGACTTCCACCGCCGTTACCACGTACATTGGAGCATTCCAAATTGTATATAAAGTGAACGCCAGGATACCTACCAGCACCCCAGATAATATTCGCCATCCAAATGACACCATCGGCAGCGATGGTAAGCGCATCTCTGCTCCAGGGGTATTGAGTGCCACGTCAAATCTACGTTTTGCCCGTTTCCCCCGGTGTTGTTCCCTCACCGGAAATGCCGCCGAACCCCCTCGAACCATCACAGGTGGTGACGAAGTCACTCGTTCCTTTCGACCGCGGCTGAATACCTCAGTCTGCGTTCGCTTTTGTGAACGATTGGTTCTTCTATTGCGAACATTATCTGCTCGCTTCGACGTTTGTTGGTCTGATTTCATACCATCTCTAACAGATAAGCTCTCATTTATTCTCGTAAACTACACATAATTACTGCCTGTAGTAACGCCGTTCGATACGATCGCGTTCCTGTTTGCGTTCTAATGCCAATTCGATCAACCTGTCGACCAATGCCGGGTATGGCAAGCCGCTAGCTTCCCACAACTTGGGGTACATGCTGATCTGGGTAAAACCAGGGATCGTGTTTAATTCGTTTAAGATCAACTCATCATTGTCTTTATCCAAAAAGAAATCTACTCGTGCCATTCCAGCACAATCGATTGCCCGGTAAGCTTCAATAGCCAATTGACGGACTCGCTCGGTTATTTCCGGCGCTAGAGGGGCCGGGATGAGCAATTCTGAATGGTCATCATAATATTTAGCCTCGTAGGAATAAAATTCAGCTCCAGGGATGACTTCTCCAGGCAGCGACGCGACCGGATCGTCATTACCCAGGACACTTACCTCAATTTCCCGGGCGTTTACTCCCCGCTCTACCAGGACCCTTCGGTCATAACGTGCAGCTTCCATCAAGCCTTCTAACAAATCCGACTTATTCCGGCACTTGCTTATACCCACGGAGGAGCCCAAATTAGCCGGTTTGACAAATAAAGGATATGGCGCTAATTCTTCTGCGCGATCCAAAACTGCCTCTATCCCTGACTCGATGTCCTTTCTCAAGACTGCCAACGTTTCAACAACCGGAATAGCATGTGTTTTCAATACCTCTCTAAAAACACCCTTATCCATAGCCAGCGAAGAACCCAAAACCCCTGCACCCACGTAAGCTATTCCAGCTATTTCAAACAGCCCTTGGAGGGTGCCATCTTCTCCAAAAGTACCGTGCAATATCGGAAATACCACATCAAGATCGGCGAGATGTTCAAGCAGCTCGCCAGACTGTTTTTTGCGGAAAGTGTAAATCCCTTCCCGTGTCGGATCAGGCAGCATCGTCGCGGGAATAAGACCTCTCGTCTGGCTTTTTGTCATAACTCCGAGAACATCCTCTCCCACCAACCAGATCCCTTCATGAGTGATGCCTATCTGCAGTACCTCGTATTTATCTGCATCCAAAGCCATCGAGATTGAACGGGCCGACATTAGAGAGACCTCATGTTCTCCGGAACGTCCTCCAAAAATCAACCCTAAGCGAATTTTATTTTCCAATCTCATCAATCCACCAATTGTTAATCCAGTCTATAGCAATTTCCAAAATTCTTATTGCTGCCACTCGCCAACCAAGCTGATTTCAAGTTCAAGATCTATGCCAAATTTTTCAGCGACGCGATCATGGGCGAGTTGGATCAAGCTCCAGATATCAGCCGCGCTTGCGTTGCCATGATTGATAAAGAAATTTGCATGTAATTGGCTGATTTCAGCCCCACCAATGCGAGTCCCTTTTAAGCCAGCTGCCTCAATCAAACGCCCAGCATAATCACCAGGGGGATTCTTAAACATCGATCCCATGCTGGCGCCCGGTGGTTGAGTCCGTCGGCGGTAAGCAGTAAATTCGTCAATTTTCCCTTGAACGGCTTCAGGGGTATCTTTCTGCAATCTCAGCAGCGCTCTCAATACAACCGCGTCTCCTTGATTTTCTTTCAAAATACTCCAGCGATAGCTGTATGCAAACTTTTCCACAGGCCAATACAATCTATCTTCATCTGGATAATTCCGATGCAAGATTTCTGCCATGACCAGGCTAGTAGACATCTCACCACCATGAGCGCCAGCGTTACCGACCACCGCACCTCCAACAGTTCCAGGGATACCAGCCGCCCACTCCAGCCCAGACAAACCCCGGGAGGCACTCTGCCTCGCAACCACACCAAAATTCGCACCAGAATCAACCCATACATTCGGCAGTAGGGTATCCAAATCAAAATGAACCCGACGAGCCCGGTTTTGCACCACTACGCCGCGCACACCCGAGTCGCTTACCAATACATTGGAACCACCACCCAGGATCATAAATGGCATCTCCATCGTCCACAACTGCCGGACAACTTCGATCATCTCATCGGTCGAATGCACTCTCACAAAGGCATCCGCGGCCCCCCCCACGCGCGCTGCCGTGTAACGGGCTAGACCGACACCTTTTTCCAACCGTCCTCCGAATGCAGACTGAAGGAGCTCGATATCAAGCGTTGTTGTGGAAGATTTATCCATCAAATAATTGCTCGCATCTGCATTTGCCAGCCAGTATTTTGATTCATAATTTCTCCAACCAAGCGATCAACCGCACGACCACTTCTCGGGAGATTGGGTTCTCTTGTGTCTTTAGACGGTTCTTACAGTCTCTGTTGAGGACATCCGCCTCAATAGGTCGCGTCACCAATTTCCCACTTGGATGAACTACGCCGATCTCATAGGCCCGTTTGTTATTGGACATATTCCGCTCTCCCTTCATGCGACAGGGCTGCCAATATCAGTTCGCTGATCTCATCTGCATCACCCGCTGAAAGCACCAACAATACATGCCCAATCTTTAATCTGGATAGCAGAATTTTCACAGCTCGGTCAAAACTGGGAACAAAAAAAGCGTCGGGATGGTTCATAGCCTCAACCACCTGCTTGGCTGAAAAATTTCCTGGATCTGCTTCACGGGCTGCATATATTTCAGTCACCAGGACATGGTCTGCATCCGCGAAAGCGGCCGCAAAATCATCCTGTAAGAGGCGTGTTCGGGAAAAGGTATGGGGTTGCCACACAGCCCATATTTGCCTATTTGGATAGCGCTGGCGAGCTGCTGAGAGCGTCGCCCGAATCTCGGTAGGATGGTGAGCATAATCGTCAATGATCGTTATACCCTTGACCTCACCCCGCATCTCAAAACGCCGGCTTGTACCGCTGAACTCGCCTATCGCCTCAGCTGCTTTCGATATGTTCAATCCGTGAATATCGGCCACAACCAGGGCAGCCAGGGCATTGTAAACATTGTGGCGCCCAGGGATTTGTAAAGCCACCTCAGTAACCGGAGACCCGCTGTGGATAACCTCAAAAGCGAAAGCACCTGCTTCTTTAAGTCTTAAATTTGCTCCCATATAATCCAACGGGAATCGCATAAAATCTTGGCGAAGACCATAGGATACCGCTTTCAGGTGGTTCGCACTAGCCTGGTTGGCCAGTTGCGCAGCTCCACGATCGTCTGCACAGCTTATCAAAACACCATCTGGTACGATGTGATCCACGAATTCTCTAAAAACCTGGCGGAAATCCTCCTCAGTAGGATAACAATCTGGGTGATCATGCTCTACATTGGTGACTACTGCGATCCACGGGTTTAATCCCAGGAACATCCGATCATATTCATCTGCTTCAATTACAAAATCTCGACCCTGGCCGGCATGTGCATTTTTCCCAAGATCTTTTGAAAGGCCGCCGATGATATATGAGGGGTCTTCGCCTAATTGAGTCAGCATCCAGGCAACCATAGCCGTAGTTGTGGTTTTCCCATGCGTACCTGCCACGGCGATGCTCCGCCGGTCGGCGATCAACAATCCAAGGAATTCACCGCGCTTCAATACAGGAATGCCCATATCCAAAGCTTTTTGAACCTCGACGTTGTCCTCCGGGATGGCTGACGAGCGTACAACCAGATCAGCGCCGCTCACATTTTGGGGGTGATGGCCAACAAACACCTGAACTCCTGACGCTTGTACTTCTCTCGCCATGGCTGACATCTGTCGATCTGAACCAGTCACCTGGTAGCCTTCTTCGAGGAGAAGGAGCGCTATCGCTGATAGGCCTGCTCCACCTACCCCAACCAAGTGAACATGAGACATAGGACGCAATGAAATCATGGCTAAATGTTACCTAAGAACCACATCGCGCTAAATAAACACGACAATCACAAAAATAAAGGAAAATACTACCACGATATAAATCCAGGGCTGCTGCCCCAAGGCAATTGCGGGTGGAAGCCAGCTTAATAAAGCTTCGGCGGCTTTTCCTAAAGTTGGATCGTTAGCAGGACCAGTAATGTAGGGTTTGAAAGGATACCCAGCTGCATTCATATAAGACCACAATGTGCCCACGATCATATAGCCACTTACCACTCCAAACAATAACCCTAATAAAAAGTCTTGGATTTTATCCCGCCGCCCCACAGCTTCAGATAACCGTGTTATTTTTGGTGACTGGTAGCCAAAAAACGCTAGTGAGGCAATAATAGCTGCACGCAACCAAAACTGTCCGGTAGAGCCTTTTACTATCATATCTTTGGTAAAAGGAAGTAAATTTTCAAGAATAGTGACAAAAGCCAATGCTAATATCACGCTGAAAATGACGAGTAATTCTTTGACCCAGCCGCGCATAGCTCCAATAACTGCAAACAATGCTACAAAGATATAAAACATAACCAGCAGGCTCACCATACTAAGTTCCTTTCTCGACGCTTCCAGCAGCTAGTCGCTTTAAAAGATGGCCTATCGATGCGGCTGCCTGGGGGCACGCCAAGGCGCCCATCGCTCGGCTCATTGCCTTCCGCTGGGATCGGTCGCTCATGAGATTTTGCACTACCGGTAGAAGTTTCATCGGTAAATCTGCATCTTTAATGACAATCGCCGCGCCGCGCTCCGCCATGTAACCAGCGTTGACTCGCTGGTATCTCCAGGCATATGGATAGGGCACCAGCACTGCCGGTAGGCTGAACAATGGGTATTCTCCCAATGTGGATGCCCCTGCCCGGGACAGCACCAGATCAGCTGAGGCTAAAGCTGCTCCCATCTCATCGTGCAAGTAAGAGAAAACATGGTACCGGCCGGTCAAACTTTCCGGTAGGTTTGATTTCGCTGTTTCGACTTCGGACCAATTAAATTCTCCACTTATGTGCACAACCTGCATATCTTTAAGCAATTCGGGTAATACTCCTAGTAATGCCCGGTTTATCGAGCGTGCGCCTTTGCTACCTCCAGAAACGAGTAAGACGGGCAGTTCCTCAGAAAGCCCCAATACCTGGTGGGCTGCCTCAATATTCCATTGGGTTAAGATTTGCCGGGTAGGGTACCCCGTAATGGTTGTGGCTGTGCTCTCGGGAAGGTGAGCGCGGGTCTCTGCTACAGTTACAGCGATATGATTGGCGAAGCGAGACAAGGTTTTTAAGGCTAACCCTGGTTCGATGTCCGGCACGTACAATAGAACCGGTGGGCGCTGCTTAGACCTCACCAGAAATCGGTTAGCAAAAGCCACCGGCACCGCCAGGTAACCACCAGTAAAAAGCATTACTTGCGGATTGAATTCAAGGATCAGGCGTCGGGCTGCCAAGGTTCCTCGCGCCAGTTTCCAAAGATTTCCAGGCAAGGAGGTTACACCCACGCCATGAATACCAGCTGCCGGGATTTCTCGAAAGGGGATACCCGCTCTAGCTACCAATTTAGCCTCCAGACCCCTACGTCCGCCGACCCATAAAGTCTGCAATTCGTCGGGCGGTGAGCTCGTTTGATTTGCTGAAAGCAAGCGATCATCTTCGTTTTTCAGCCTCTCACTTCCGAGTTCTAGCGCCTGAAACACGGCTAGGGCGGGATACACGCCGCCGCCCGTCCCGCCAGCGCAGATCAACAACCGCATCGTATGCTCTCTCTTCCACTTCTTTGCTATGGGCAGACATACGGGAGATATTTAACAATATCCCAACCGCCGCCAGTGACACAACCAGATTCGAACCTCCGGCGCTGATAAAGGGCAAGGCATTACCGGCAAAAGGCACCAGGCCAACCAGCACCGCCATATTGATAAAAGCTTCTATGGCGATCCACAAGCTCAATCCAGCGGCCATCAACTTTCCTAAACCATCGGGTGCCCTTTGAGCAATCACAAGGCCCCGCCACAAAACCATCACATATAATAAAACCAGGCTAGACGCTCCAGCTATGCCTGTTTCTTCTCCCACAACTGCGAAAATACTATCCGTAGGAGGTACAGGCAAACCGGTTAATTTGGTATCTGCTCGACCGATGCCTACCCCGAACCAACCGCCCTTAACCAGGGCTTCTAAGGCTCTTGATAAGTGAGCCGGAGCAAGCGTCAGATCATTCAAACCAGCCAGATAAGCATCCACCCTTTCTCTTCCAGTTGGATGCACGCGAAATACGAGCCAACCAACCACCACACCCAATATAAGTAAGATAGCAATCTGGCGTAAATCACTGCCCGCCAGAAAAAATAAGATCCCACCCAGAATAAAAATGGTCGTGGCGGCGCTCAAATCAGGTTGCACCACAATCAAGCCGCCCAGAACTCCCAGGATCATCCCTAAGGGGATTAATCCAATATGTACGTCAGCTAGCTGGTCGCGCTTGGCGTACAACCATACCGAGAGATAAATCACAGTCATGAGTTTAGCCGCTTCGGATGGCTGCACAGATCCTCCAAAGATTGTGCGTGTCGCATTATTGATTACCTCGTTGATCACTAAAACAGCCACCAGGCCTGCAATGGTCAAACCCATAAGGGGTATCGCCCAAAATTCCCAACGATGATAATTTATGAAGACCAGGAAACTTGCTAGTAGAATCCCAACAACCATCCACATCAATTGCCGGTTAAACATATAATTCGGTGACTCGTGCAACACGACCAGCGAGTAATCTGTACTGGCTGAATAAACCATCACGAGGCCAAAGATAAGCAAAGTGATGACAACCAGCAACAAGGGCACATCGATTCCGATGCGCGCAGAACGCTTTCCAACTACTTTTTTCTGGGGTTTTCGACGGATCATTTCTCTACCAAGTGTCAAGGGAGTTCCATTACCCATTTTCTAAACGCCTCCCCGCGATCTTCAAAATCGCGAAATTCATCGAAACTCGTCCCACCAGGCGCCAACAAGACCACATCCCCTTCCGACACGATCTGGGCTGCACAATGGACTGCTTCTTGCAGACTGTTGCATTTCTCCACCGTGTAGGGTCGCTGCCCATCATCTTTTAGATCTTTGCCTCCGGAGGATTCCAATGTCAGGGCGATTTTCTCCGCCGCTTCTCCAAAGATTATCAAGTGGTCTACTCGTTGTTCAACCAGGAGGACGAATTCGTCCCAGGGTAAATTCTTATCTCTTCCGCCTGCCAGCAATATCAAGGGCTCATTAAAGGATCTCATCGCAGCAATGGCTCGCTCTGGCGCTGTCGCGATTGAATCGTTGTACCAGTCCGCCCCACCCCAAGATCGCACAAATTCCAGGCGATGAGACACCCCAGTGAAACCCGAAACCCCGGCTCGCATAGCCCATTCAGGCAATCTGGCAACGTAAGCGATCGCACAGGCAGCTAACACATTCAGTAAATTATGTTCACCACGCAATAGGATTTCCTGGCGATTGAACAGGCTGATCTCACCTCGGTCTCCATTTAAAATTAATTGGTCATCCCGCATAAATGTGCCACATAATCCATTCGACGGCTCTTCGATCCCAAACGAGATCACTTTACCTATAGCTTTTTCTGCCAGGCTCCAGGCCAGCGGGTCATCCCGCCCTAAAACAACCGCAGGAAGGCTACCATCACTCCCGACAGGCGTTTGGAATTCCAGGATACGAGTTTTCGCTGCGATGTATTTCTCCATAGTGCCATGCCGATCGAGATGGTTGGGTGTCAAGTTTAGAACAGCCGCTATTTGCGGCGAGCGAGTCATGATTTCCAGCTGAAAGCTGGACAATTCCATAACTGCCAGATCGTCACGACTCATCTCATCTACATGGTTTATTAATGGCGATCCTATGTTGCCACCGATCCAAACCTTAGCATAGGGGCTGGCAAAGAGCGACCCACGGACCGCTGCCTGCGCCACACGCCCAACCAGAGTGGTTGTGGTGGTTTTGCCGGCCGAACCGGTTATGCCTATTACCGGGCAAGGCGCTTGCTCCAAGAAGATCTGCGAATCGTTTGATAGCTGAACACCTCGGCTCCTAGCCTGTTCGAGTACAGGCAGAGAAAGAGGCACACCACCGGAAACGCAAATCAGCTCAACGCTATCCAACAAACTCACCGGATGCCCTCCCAAAACCCACTTTACGGGAAGATCTTTTAGAGACTCACGCGCTGGCTGCATTTCATTTTCCGTAAGCCGGTCGTTAAGTACCACCTGAGCGCCATGTTTAACCAGGTAACACGCCAGTGCAATCCCCTGACGGGCTGCTCCGATAATAACGACGTGTTTGCCATCCCAATTCGCCATGCTTCACACAACCGCTAATGCAACGCCGATCATAGCGAAGAGAAGGCTGATTAACCAGAATCTTTGCACAATCTGGGTTTCACTCCACCCAGATAGTTCAAAGTGGTAGTGTAGAGGAGCCATCTTGAATATTCGCCTGCCACCAGTTAATTTAAAGTATGCCACCTGCAAAATATCGCTTAAAACCTCACTTACCGGGATTATCGCAATCAGCGGCAATAAGCTCCACTGGCCGGTCATTAAAGCCACTACCCCCAGGGTAGCACCCAATGATAGCGAGCCGGTGTCTCCCATTATCAGATTCGCCGGATGAACGTTAAACCAAAGAAAGCCAAATACCGCGCCCACCAGCGTAAAGCAAAAACGAGCCAGGAAGATCTGTTTCTGGATTAAAGCTATCGCGCCGAAAGTAGCAAAAGCAGTTGCTGATATCAAGCCAGCCAGACCATCCATACCATCCGTGATATTGACAGCATTCGAAGTTGCTACGATAACGAACATAGCCACCGGGATATACCAAATCCCGATTTCAATCTCATCTTTGTAGCCAGGCAGGTACAATTGGGGTACCTCTAAGACGTAGTACAACCCAATTGCCACCACAAGGGCAAAGACCAGCTGTATGAGGAATTTAGTGCGCGCCCGCATGCCTTCCCCGCGTTGTCGGCGACCGCGCAACTTCTCCCAATCATCGCTGGCGCCCAGGAAAGCATAAGCCAGCATCACCCCTAAAGGTAACAGTACGGAGCGCCCTAATACGGTCAGTCCCAATAGCGAGCCTGCATTTAAAAGCGCAGTTATCAGTGCAACCGGCAGGACGATCATCACACCACCCATGGTAGGTGTACCCATCTTGTTAAAGTGCCGTTCCGGTAGTTCCACCCGGATCGAATCGCCCACCTTGAAGTGCAATAGCAGCCGCAGTAAGGGCGTACCCCAAATGACGGTGAGCATGAAGCTGAACCCTGCCAGAGCCAGGGCCATGGAGGCCTGTGTCATTCACGCCCCTCCAGGGCTGCCACAATTAAATCCATGTTCATGCCACGCGAACCCTTTACCAGGACAACATCACCTTCACCCAAACGTTTTTGAAGGAATTCAATAGCCTGTTGATTGTTCCTCAATTCTGTGATCAAATTTCGCTTTAAACCAGCTCGTAATGCTGCTGTGGCGATCATCTTGCCTCGTTCTCCTATCGTGACCAGCTCGTCAGCCACTTCTGCTGCCCGCATGCCAACCATCTCATGTCCGTGGGACTCGTATCTTCCCAACTCCAACATGTCACCTAACACTGCAACTTTACGACCTTCCAACTCCTCCAACAGATTCAAGGCCGCCAACGTGGATTGTGGTGAGGCGTTGTAAGTGTCATCAAGGATCAAAGCCCCGCTCATCGACCGCACTGCCACCAATCGCAGCTGAGCATGACCTGAGCGTAAGCCGCCAAAGACCTCTTGCCAGGTAAGACCATCCATCAATCCAACGGCTGTAGCTCGTAAGGCGGTGTGTACGGAATGTCTTCCAATCAAGGGCACTCGCATATGAAAGACTTCATTACGATAATGCAAGCGGAAGCGGATTCCCTCCAGGCCCAATCCTTCCACACCATCGGCCCACAGATCAGCTTTCGGATCCAGACCATAATAAAACACCTTGGCGCGTGTTAGCTGCGACATTCGTCTGACCCGAGGGTCGTCATAATTGAGAATTGCCACTCCTTCAGGTGCAGGAGGCAGAGCTTGGACCAGTTCCGCCTTTCCTTTTGCAATGGCCTCTTGCGAACCAGCTCGTTCGGCGTGGACGATGCCAACATTGGTGATTACGCCGATGTGAGGCCGCGCCAGATCGCATAGAAAGGCGATCTCACCGGAGGTGTAAAACCCCATCTCTAGAATCGCCCTTTCGTGGGCTTCTTTCAACCTGAGTAGAGTGAGGGGCAGGCCAATCTCGTTATTTAGGTTACCCGGATTTTTTAATGTGCGATAACGCTGGCTTAATACTTCTGCCACTACTTCCTTGGTGGTGGATTTCCCTACACTTCCAGTGATACCTACCACCCGAAGATCAATTTTCCGGCGCCAAAAACGGGCAATTTGTTGTAAGGCATGCAGCGTGTTGGCGACTCTCAAACAGAATGGAGCATTACCTAGGTCTGCTAATTCATCCAGATGCCCATCACTTCGCAGGTCCACCACCGGGAAACGATCTGGGAGATCTCTTTGCACCAGCGCAATGATGGCTCCTCGATCTAAAGCTTCCTGGATGTAATCATGACCGTCCACATTCTCACCGGCAATAGCTACAAAAAGCGAGCCTGGGATTACCTGGCGGGAGTCGATGGTCGCTTCGTTGATTTCTTGACCAAACGATCCGGGCCTAATTCCGGTTAAAGCCTCCAAAATATCCGCCAGCATGAGCATCCAGGTTCATCCTTTTACTCAATACAAACAGCCTAAAATTCATGCCAAGTTTTGATTATTGACCCTCCAACAACCGCTGCCTGACTTTATCAGGAGGGATATTCAACAAAACGACTAAACGTTCTACCACTTCCCGGAAAACCGGTGCCGCTACCACCGAACCCCAAGGAGAACTGGTTGGTTTTTCCAACCATACGTATACCAGGAATTGAGGATCATCCACCGGTCCCCAGCCTACAAACGAAGCGTTGGTGGCATTGCTTGTATAACCAAAGGGTGTAGGGATTTCAGCAGTACCTGTCTTGCCTGCTACCCTATAACCCTCAATCAGCGCGTCTGACGACTCGATTTCGAGCGAGGAAGCGAGCATTTTTGTGATAGCGCGAGCGGTCTTGGGGGAGATCGGCATACCAGCAACTTGCGGTTGCGTATTATACTCCCGCCCTTTATCGATCATAGAACGGACAATTCGGGGGGTGACCATCTTCCCGTCATTTGCCAGAGCGGAAACCGCCATCACCATCTGAATTGGGGTAACTGAGACTCCTTGGCCAAACGCATTTGTTCCTAAATCGGCTTCGTACCAATCACCATCGCCAGGCAGTTTTAATCGACCAGGCACTTCCCCAGCCAAATCGACCCCGGTCAAATGCCCAATCCCGAAATCTTGCATATATTTGTAAAAAAAATTCGCGCCCGTTTTTGAAGCCACCCAAGCAAGACAAACATTTAAAGAATGTTGCAGACATCCTAGCATGTCTTGTGGTCCCCATGCACCTCCATCCCAGTTGTGGATAACTACTCCCCCGATCTCAAATACTCCGGTGTCTAAAAACGGAGTATCGGGCTTCACTGCCCCGCTATCCAATGCGGTTGCCATGGTCAACACTTTAAATACCGACCCAGGTTCATAGGATTGACTGACTGCCTTGTTAAACGGGGTGGGATTTTCAAAGATTTCGTTGTAATGCCAGTATTCATTCAAATCCAGCAAAGGAGTCGTAGCCATCCCCAAAATCTCGCCTGTTTGTGGATCCATAACCACGATTGTGCCCGCCTCTGCCCCGCTCTCCTTCAAAGCAGTTTGAAGGATGCTCTGAATTTCTGATTGAATTGCCCTGTCAATAGTCAATACCAGGCTGACTCCATCTGGGACTTTCGGGAGTTCCTCTACCCGGTTTGGATCAGCCGATATCCACAACGTTTGAGGTGTGCCCGCCAGCAGATCGTTGAACTTCTCTTCCACACCAAAATAGCCTTTGCCTTCTCGATTGACAAAACCGAGAATATTCGAAGCCAACTCTTTTTCAGGATAGCTGCGTTGTAAATGAGGGGTAAAGATCAACCCAGAAAGACTGGGTCGGTTCTTATCCTTCTGATCGCCATACGCAATATCCATTTCCTCTTTCAATTGCTCCAAGCGGGATTTTTTCTCCTCGCTTACAAAATCGGCAATCACGCGATAGATCGCTTTTTCAGAATACGGTTGGCTTACCGTGGCAAATACGTCATCATAATTAGATCCAACCACCGCGTTCATAGCCATGGCGATGGTGCTTGGATTTCTTACATCAGCAAGTTCTACCCCAACCTCATAGACCGTGATGTTACCTGCCAGGAGGTGTCCCCAACGGTCCAATATTTCTCCTCGAGGTGGCACGATCGTTTGCCAGCCTCCAGTATTTGCACTTCCACGGTCGCGAAAAACCTGGGCTTGTGGGCTCACTTGAATGCGTACCATTTGCACGATAATGAAGAACGCCATGGTAGAAAGCAATATGCCTAAAGTAAGGTAACGCCACGAATGTTCGCTTTTCATGGTTTTGCCTCCAGTAGAGGCGCGGCAGGTTCGAATACCCTCTCTCTGAGCCAATCCAACAGGGATTGGGTGTAATCGGAGGGAAGAGACGGATTGGATGGTAAAGCGAGACTTGGCGCTGGTTCAATGTTCACGGGTTGCCGGTCGGAATAACCCGGGACAATCAGATAGAGAACTTCGTCCCCAGTCTCCAGGGGATGAAAACCCAGCTCGCTAGCTCGTTTCCGCATCACCTCATCTGAGGTGATGTCAGCGAGTTGAGTCGATAAGTCTGCGTTTCCGCGTTTTATAATTTCGATTTGATAGCGCATACCTTGGATCGAGCGTCCAATTTCTGCCGTACGAGCCGATACACTTAGATAAATACCAGCCACCAGCGCTGCCAAGATCAATAGGACTAAGAACAAGCCGATCATTTGCAGCTGTTTTCGCCATGGAGCCTGAGTATAAACTTGTGTAAAACGTTGCACATCGTTCATAGCCATCTTATTCTTATTGAATTATGGGTTAAATGGATATCGCCTCTAAAATCAAGAAGAGGGTGAAATTCTTCGATGAACCTCTTTCTGAAAAATATGCAAGTGTCATGCCAAGGTCAGTGTGTTGGCAATTTCTCTACTACCCGTAAACGGGCGCTACGAGCACGAGGATTTTCTTGAATTTCTGTTTCAGCCGGTCGAATAGGACGGCGATTAAGCTCTTTGACTGTGGCTTGATGCCCACAGGTACATATTGGCTGTTTTGGCGGACAGATGCAATCACGGCTCTCTCGACGGAATACCTGTTTGACAATCCGGTCTTCTAGCGAATGGAAGGCGATTACCGCCAACCTTCCACCGGGCTTCAGAGCTTCGATAGCTTTAGGTAGCCCAGCCTCTAACGAATCCAACTCCTTGTTGACTGCGATTCGGAATGCTTGAAAGGTTCGGGTAGCTGGATGGATATCACGCTTGCCAGCCCTTACAACCCGGGCAACCACAACCGCTAGCTGTTTGGTGGAATGAATCGGGCGGGCCTGTACGATCCCTCGCGCAATCCGACGAGAACTTCTTTCTTCTCCGTATCTGTACAGCAAGTTGGCTAGTTCGATTTCAGGCATTTTGTTTACCAGATCGTCGGCTGTCATTGGATTGTGGGGATCAAAACGCATATCCAGGGGTCCATCTTCTTGGAATGAAAAACCCCGTGTGGGTGTTTCTATCTGCATTGAAGATAAACCCAGGTCGAGCAAGATTCCGTCCACATCTTTCCAGCCAAGTGAATTTAACTGCTCATCGAGAGTGGTATAGGAAGCCTGAACAAGGAACACTCTTGAGCCAAAAGGTTTCAATCGTTCCCGCGCTAAGGATAAAGCCTGAGGGTCTAGGTCCAACCCCAATAAAAGGCCATCGGGCTCACTAGCTTTAAGAATTCCCCAGGCATGCCCACCCGCTCCTAACGTGCCGTCAACATAATAGCCTGCGCTGCGTGGGCGCAAAGTGTGAATAATTTCATGGTAAAGAACTGGTTGATGAGGGAGAGCTTCTCTCATGATCTGCCATTCACGCCTAAATCCCGGAGGGCGTATCACCGGCGTGATAAAATTATTGGTCGGTTGATATATCGAGTGCTATAAAGCGCTGGGCATTGGCTCCGGCATCCTCTATCTGAGCCATCTGACCAGCCCATAATTCAGGTGACCATATTTCAAAATAATCTCCCACACCGACTACTACTGCCTCACTATCAAGACCGGCAGCTTCTCGGAGAAATTGTGGTATAAGAATACGACCTGCTTTATCTACACCGACTTGATCGGCTCCAGAGAAAATCAGGCGCTTCAACAAGCGAGCCGTTGGGTCAGTCATGCTGGTGTGGTTAATACGTTGATAAACCTGGTCGAAAGAAGGCACGGTTAGCACCATTAGATTCTGGTCAAAACCCAGAGTGATATACGCACCCTCAGCAGCCAACAACTCACGAAACCGGGCCGGGATAGTCAAGCGGCCTTTGTTGTCGATGGTATGCTGATACTGGCCCAGGAACATTTGTTCTAACCCATCCTTAAACAGGTAAACGCCGGAAGTACCGGCGTTCCACTTTCTCCCACTTTCTCCCACAATCATACACAGTATATCCGAAAATTATCTTTAATGCAAGTATTTTTCTCCAAATTTACCCAGTTCACAATTTTGTAAGGTCATATTCGAACCAAGGAGCAAGAATGTCATCGTTCCCATCTACTCGAAATTACGCTTCTTTATTTACTGGTGTCGACGTCAATATCCCCCTCCTGAATGGAAATCAAAAATCATATGTGAATCTTGACAACGCCGCCTCTACGCCTCCATTCAAAGTTGTTCAAGAGATCATAAACCACTTTCTCGATTACTATAGCAGTGTCCATCGTGGTACCGGCTTCAAGAGCCAGCTCTCTACTCATGCCTTCGAAGAAACTCGCAAAACCGTTATGCGCTTTGTCGGCGCTGATCCGCATATACATACCTGCCTGTTTGGTAAGAACGCTACTGAAGCGATTAACAAGTTAGCTCACCGTTTTCCCTTTACGCCGGAAAGGAATATCGTGCTTACCAGTGGTATGGAGCACCATTCGAACGATTTACCCTGGCGTGCAGCAACCCAAACCGTTCATGTAAATTTGACGGACGATGGCCGTTTAGACGAGTCTGATTTCGACGCCAAACTTGATAAGTATGCTGATCGAGTTGCTTTAGTTTCCATCACCGGCGCGAGTAATGTTACTGGGTACTTGAACCCCATCCACAATCTGGCAGAAAAAACGCATGGAGTAGGGGCACAAATTGCCGTGGATTGTGCTCAGCTCGCTCCCCATCGCAAAATTGACATGCGCCCTCTAAATGACCCCACCCATTTAGACTATGTGGCTATCTCAGCTCACAAACTCTATGCTCCCTTTGGCACCGGTGCCTTAATTGGACTGCGTGAGACCTTTGAGCACGGTGACCTCGATATGATGGGAGGCGGCACGGTCGAAATTGTCACGCTCAACGACGTGGTTTGGGCAGACCCACCTGAACGGGAAGAGGCCGGAAGCCCCAACACAGTAGGTGCGATCGCCCTTGCCGCAGCTATCAACCAGTTGGAAGCCATCGGCATGGAAAACGTTGTTTCACACGAAGCTGATCTCACTGCTTATACCCTCACGCTTTTGTCGACAGTCCCCGGCTTGCATCTCTACGGCGATGTTGATCCGCATCATGCCAAAGATCGCTTAGGTGTTATCCCTTTTAATTTGGCGAACCACTCTCACTTTCAGGTTGCAGCCATCCTGGGATATGAATATGGGATCGGTGTTCGTAGTGGTTGTTTCTGCGCCCATCCTTACATCCTTCACCTGCTTGGGCTTTCGCCAGACGAAGCTCAAACTGCACGCTCAAAGATAATCGCCGGTGACAAATCAGATATGCCTGGTATGGTGCGCGCCTCCTTCGGTTTATACAATACCAGGGGGGATGTCGAAACCCTGGTTGAGGCTCTCACCGCAATCACCCGCGGTGAATACCACCGCGAATATATCCAGGACCCTGCTTCCGGAGAATTTACACCTGTAGGTTGGAAGCCGGATTTTGATGTGTATTTCTCACTTAATAATAGCTACATCAAAAAGAACGATACTTAATTTAAATACCCCCCTAGTATTAACTTTTCCAGGGTTGTTACCGAAAACGACGCAAGACGGAACGCACTTGCCCTAGATAGCCAACCCCAAATAAATTCAAGTGGTTTAGCAGATGGTACAGATTGTATATCGGAAAGCGCTGTTGAAATCCCGCCTCAAGTGGACGAATTTCCTCATATGCTCGATAGAACGATTCCGGAAATGCGCCGAAGAGATTCGTCATCGCCAATTCAGCTTCCGCCCAACCATAATGAGCCGCTGGGTCGATTATGGCTGGTTCTCCCTTATCCCCTGTCGTAGCGTTTCCACTCCATAGATCTCCGTGTATGAGAGAGGCTGGCTGAACGGGTATGATCTCTTGAAGGCGAGCTGCCAGATTTTCGATCACATTCACCTCTACCTGGTTGAGTAGACCACGCTTGTTTGCCAGGTCTGCCTGAAAAATCAAGCGGTGCTTGCCAAAAAACGTATACCCGTCATCTGTCCAAAGGTTTACTTGGGGGGTGCTGCCAATATAATTATCGTGATGAAAACCAAATCGATCCATTGTGTGTTGGTGCAAAGCTGCCAGTTTCCGACCGAAATCAGGCCAGTATTCCTGCTGACGAGCAGCCGGTGCCAGGTCCTCCATAAGGATGAAACCTTCTCCCCACAAGTATGGCATCGGAACTCGCGGGCCATCTTGCACACTTAGCGCTTTCAAACCCTCCACCTCACGGGTGAACATATTCCCAGGGGAATTCGAGTTAGTTTTTAAAAAGAAAGTCTGTCCGAAAACGGTTTCCAGAACCATGCCATTATTAATACAACCGCCCCCAACCGGTTTTATGGATAGGATTTCGCTATATCCACCAACCTGGAGCCACTCACGAACTTCTTCAGGAATCATTTCGATAACCATCTTCTAATGCTTGTAACAAGCCTTTACAGGAGCGCTCCACTATAAGATAAACCCGCTCAAAGCCGTCAATATATCCGTAATAAGGATCTGGTACAGACTGGTTCGGTCCACTCATTGGATCGAATTCCCTTAAGAGATGGATTTTCTGGCGAGCTTCCTTGCTCGGCACTAGATCTATAAGATTGATGCGATTCGTATTATCCATCGCCACGATCAAATCAAATCGTTCGAAGTCCTCGGGTTGATATTGGCGAGCCCGGCCACTATATTCCAAACCGTGTGATGCCGCCACCCGTCGCATGCGTTTATCGGGTGGTTCGCCGATATGCCAATCGGAAGTACCTGCTGATTCAATTTGATATTTATGGTCTACCCCCGCCTCTTCCACCAGTTTTCTGAATAAACCCTCAGCCAAAGGACTGCGGACGATATTTCCGAGACAAACAAAACAAATACGGGTTCTTTCTGCCAAGCAAACCTCCAGCTATAGTTATTTATGGGTTCATTATCCTACCATATTAAGCAATAATGAATTGCTCTATGAACACCAGAGCAACGATAAAATCGCTCCGCCTGGCCTTGTATCAAAAATACGCAAATTATTAACATTAGGACTTACGCAGTTTGTGGGAGGATGGGGGTGTTTGGGCGGGAAACGCCCGTCCAAACACCCCCGATTTTCCCCTGAACTGCGTAACTACTAAACATAATCAAATGAAAAGGGGAATTGCATCGATCATCAGCCTGCACAGACTTCCACTCGTAGCTGAATTCTACGAGTACCTAAAGAATGTAAAATCCGGCCCGCCATAATAACACCGCGACCCACCAGGCTCACCAGTGGGTCGCGGTTTCGTCTTCATGAATCTGATTTTATTTGTCATTCTCCCGGTTAACCACATCCATTACCGCGATCGATGCGATGTTAACAATATCCCGCACTTCATCTCCGGTCTGAAGCACATGCACTGGTGCCCCCATGCCGAGCAGGATCGGGCCAATTGCCTGGGCATTTCCTAAACGAGCCAGTAACTTATAGGCAATGTTCGCAGCCTCCAGAGAGGGGAAGACCAACACGTTGGCATCTTTTACCGTGCTGAATGGGTAGCGCTCCTCCACAATCTCAGGTACCACGGCTGTATCAGCCTGCATTTCTCCATCTACTGCGAAGTCAGGGCACTTGCTTTTAATGATTTCTACTGCTCGGTGGACTTTCTCAGATAGAGGGTGTGGCGTACTCCCGAAGTTCGAAAAGGATAGTAGTGCCACGCGCGGCTCAAGACCCAGCTGCCGAGCGAAATCAGCCGAGAGACAGGCAATCTCAGCCAGATCTTCTGCGCTGGGATCAATATTTACGGTCGCATCGGTAAATAGATAGGTGCGATTTTCTACAATCATGATATAGACGCCTGCCGCACGTTTGGCTCCTGAATAGGTATGGTGAATTTGTAATGCCGGTCTGATGACCTCGGGGTAATCATAGGTCAGACCAGATACAAACGCATCAGCATCTCCCATCTTGACCATCATCGGGCCAAAAATATTCGGTTCACACACCAATTTATATGATTCTTTCAGGGCCACACCTTTCCGCTGCCTCATTTCGAAGAATCCCTTGGCATATTCTTCCAGTCGGTCGAAATGGGAGGGATTGACAATTTCCAATTCACTATCCAATCCCAGTGTCGCAAGCTTCGCTTCAATTATTTCCCGGCGTCCCAACAGGATCGGAATCCCGATCCCCTCCTCTTTCACCTGAACAGCAGCACGAATAATTTTTTGCTCCTCTCCTTCAGCAAAAACGATGTGCTTCCGGGTGGGAGAAGATTTAGCCTTGCTCATTATGAAATGGCGTACTTGTTGGCCCATACCTTGCCGGAAAGCCAGCTCTTGTTTATATTGGTCAATATCAACCTTTTTCCGGGCTACGCCCGTTTCTATGGCAGCTTTTGCCACCGCTGGCGATTCCCAAAGCAGAACTCGGGGGTCTAAGGGTTTCGGGAGGATGTAATCTTCGCTGAATTTCAAACTCTCTAATCCATATGCCCGCAAGACGCTGTCCGGTACATCTTCTTTTGTTAATCCAGCCAGGGCATACGCAGCCGCGATTTTCATCTCATCATTGATTGCGCGGGCACGCACATCCAACGCTCCCCGGAAGATAAAGGGGAACCCTAATACATTATTGACCTGGTTGGGGTAATCCGACCGTCCAGTCGCTACAATCGCATCCGGTCTAACTTCTTTGGCGAGTTCGTATTTGATTTCAGGGTCTGGATTGGCCATTGCAAAGATCAGGGGGCGTTCTGCCATGGTTTTTACCATTTCAGGTGTGAGCACATCCGCAACAGAGAGACCATAAAACACATCAGCCCCGCGCACGACATCTGCTAAGGTCTTCGCATCGGTTTCCTGGGCAAACCGTTCTTTATATTTGTTCATACCGTCCTTGCGGTCCTTCGAAACGACTCCACGGCTGTCCACCAGGAAGATGTTTTTTCTTTTCACTCCCAGCATAACTGCAAGTTCGGCACAGGAAATCGCCGAAGCTCCGGCGCCTGAGATCGCCACTTTAATCTCATCCAATCGCTTGTCGACCAGTTCGAGCGCATTGATCAATCCAGCACTCGATATAATGGCAGTCCCATGTTGGTCATCATGAAATACTGGAATATCCAGCATTTCCCTAAGAGTCTCCTCAATATAGAAGCACTCTGGAGCCTTGATATCTTCCAAATTGATACCCCCAAAGGTGGGCGAAATGGCTGCCACTACCCGGATGAGTTCATCCGGATCTTTGGTATCCACCTCAATATCAAAGACATCAATATCAGAAAACACTTTAAAAAGGACTCCTTT
>Ga0315552_1000358_pt1 | contig 28144 bp, 28 predicted proteins | sample SalMarSW160170MG_2_FD_203102 | JGI IMG/M metagenome (GOLD analysis project Ga0315552, IMG submission 203102) | Salt marsh sediment microbial communities from the Plum Island Ecosystem LTER, Massachusetts, United States - Salt Marsh Sediment SW1601-70 ...
CTGAGGCAGTTTAGCGGTCATCTCGGTGGTGATGAAGCCGGGGGCAATGGCGTTCACCGTGATGTTCCTCGAGCCTAGCTCACGGGCGACGCTCTTGGTAAAGGCGATAAGCCCTCCCTTGGCTGCAGAGTAGTTGGCCTGCCCCATGTTCCCCACGATGCCGGCGAGGGAAGCGATGTTGATGACCCGGCCCCAGAGCTGCTCCATCATGGAGCGCACGGCGAACTTGGTGCAGAGGTAAGCGCCGCGCAGGTTGGTGTTTATCACCTCGTCCCAGGCTTCATCGGCCATCCTGGGCAGGAGGTTGTCTTTGACTATGCCCGCGTTATTAACTAAAATATCGATTTTCCCCCACCGGTCCACGATTTCACGGACCATCGCCCTGGCTTCTTTCGCTTCGGCCACGTTGGCCTTCGCCAGCATGGCCTCCCCGCCGCCCCTTTCTATTTCCCTGGACAGGCTGGCTGCCGCCTGGTCACTGGTCAGGTAGTTGATGGCGACTTTCGTGCCCAGACTGGCCAGCCTGAGGGCGATGGCTTTTCCCAGTCCCCTTGAGGCGCCGGTAACGAGTGATACTTTCCCTTCCAGTTCTTTCGGTTCCATCTGTCGCTCTACGGAAAACGCCTGAATATCAGGCAGCAGTTCTGACCGCCCATCCCGAACGAGTTTGACAGGCAGACATTGACCGTCTGGCGTCGGGCCTGATTGGGCACGTAGTCAAGGTCACATTCCGGGTCGGGCGTTTCATAATTGATGGTGGGCGGGATAATTCCTTCCCGGACCGTCATTACTGCGGCTACAGCTTCGGCCGCGCCCGCCGCGCAGGCGAGATGCCCTATCATCGATTTGTTGGAGCTGACCGGTATCTTATAGGCCCTATCACCGAAGACCATTTTGATGGCTCTGGTCTCGGCAACGTCATTCAGTCTGGTGCTGGTGCCGTGGGCATTGATGTAGTCGATATCCTCCGGTGTTACGTGGGCATCCTGCAGGGCCACGCGCATGGCGATGGCCTGGGTTTCCGCGTCGGGCGCTGTTTCACTGTAGGCGTCAAAAGACCAGCCGGCGCCGGCCAGCTCGGCTAGAATGGGGGCGTTGCGTTTCTGGGCATGGTCCAGCGTCTCCAGCACCAGTATTCCGGCACCTTCGCCGAAGACAAAGCCGTCGCGGTTGAGGTCGAAGGGACGGCTGGCTCTGCCGGGGTCGGGCTCCTTGGACAGGGCGCCGACCCGGGCGGTGCTGGCAATGGATATCGGGTTGACACCGGCCTCCGCGCCGCCGGCAATGATAACGTCGACATAGCCCAGGCGGAGGTGATTAAAGGCTGTGCCAAGCGCGTCACTGCCGCTGGCGCAGGCGCTGTTCAGACTGGTATTGGGCCCCTTGGCGCCAATTTCCAGGCCCACCTGTGCCGTGACCATGCTCGGCGCCGTTTTGGTAATGCACAGGGGGTCAATCCGCATCGGCCCCCGCTTCCGGAGGACTTCGCCCTCGTCGGCTATTATCGACATCATGCCACTGGTGGCGATGATGACACCGACCCTTTCCGGCTTCTCTTGTGACATATCCAGCCGTGCCGATTCGATGGCCATCTTCGTCGCCGCGATGGCGAGCTGGATGCAGCGGGACGTCCGGTCGACACGCTTGAGGGACATGTATTTCTCAGGGTCAAAATCTTTCACTTCGGCGGCTACACTTACCGGGTAACCGCTGGCATCAAACAGGGTGATTGGGCCAACCCCTGACCGGCCGTTTATCAGTCCCTGCCAGTACTCCTCTGCAGACAGGCCCAGAGGCGTTATTGCGCCCAGGCCGGTTACGACTACTCTACTTGTGGTCAATATCATCCCCCTGGTTATTCTTTTTCGTCGGGCTTACCGGGGTCAGTGAGACGCCGCCGCCGATAATCAGGGCTACTTTACCGCTGAGCGCTGTTTCATTGCCCATGATTATGCTTGTTTCCCTTTTTCGCTTATTTTGCGCTCAACGTAGGCGACGAAGTCTCCCATTTTCTTGATATCTTGCAGCTCTTCATCCTGTATCTCAATATCATAGGTGTCTTCCAGCGCCACCAGCACCTGAACGATATCGAGGGAGTCGGCGTCCAGGTCCTCAAAAGTGGTCTCGCGTGAGAAGGCGGTCTCCGGCTTGCGCGTGACTCTGGTAACAATCTTTTTCAGCGTTTCTTCGACTGACATCTGAAACTCCTTTAACCCGTTCGGTTCAAGAATCGGGAAATTGCTTGAAACCGGCCTCTCGCAGTTTTCGGCGTGCCGCGGACAGCTCCGCCCTCAGCTCTCATCGTCCTTCACCTTTATTCTGGCATCACCGGTAATCACCGGCTCATCATTCTGGTTGCGGCACAGTATATCACAGTCAATCGTCTGGTAACCATCGCCTTTTTCTATCCCGCGTATGCTGCCGCTGACGGTGATGACATCGCCGGGACGGGCCGGCGCTCGAAAACGCACATTGAGCCTGCCGCCGGAGAGCCAGCGCTGCCCGAAGGCGCTGGTCATCATCTGGGATATGTAGGCGAGGATGAGCATACCGTGGGCCACCGTCCCGCCCAGAGGCGTTTTGCGGGCATAGTCAGCGTCGACATGAATGGGATTGAAATCGCCGCTTGCCTTGGCGTACCGGTTGATATCGTCCTGGCTGATATCCTTTTTCAATATCGGCAGGCTGGCGCCGACTTTCAGTTCAAAGGACATTGACATTGCACTTCCTCATATTCGTGCCTTACTTTTACGGCACAGGCAATATAAAGCTTGTTTTACCGGCCAGCACCTGTTTTCGCCCCTGGTCGAAAACATTGATATCGACGCTCATCAGGTGCAGCTTGCCTCGCTCCTGCACCCGGCTGACCTTGGCCTGGCTGGTCAGGGTATCCTGCGTGTTGACCGCGGCCGTGAATTCAAACTCCTGGGAAACATGTACGGTGCCGGCCGGCATTGAGATGGCGTTGATTAACGCCTTCAGTGCCAGGGCAGCCACCGCCATCGGCGGGACGAGCCCCGTGTTTTGATAGATAGCATGGTCTTCCCCGACCGCCTTCAGGTAATCGGACACTGTTGCCGAATCCACCTGGAATACGGCAGGAGGGAACTCCGTACCGGCTTTTAACTCCTGGTAGCCTATCTTTTTATCCGCTGTCATGGCTTTTTCTGAGAAAACTTTCCGGTGTTCTTGATACCTTGAGCATCTAGGTATTCAGTTACTGATATTAATAACAGTGGACTTTGTTTGTCAAGCCGCTTGGAGAGGATAAACACCTTCTAAATTGCTGACTCTCTTGACTTTATGGTTCCAGCCAATTATAGATTAAAATGGTGATAAAGTTAAACAGTAATCAATAATCACCGCCGGCAGGCTGATGCGGAGTTACCCCTGAACAGGCGAACGATGTTAAAATAAGAGGCCGGATAATGAATGATAAAGCAGGAGGTGAGACATGAAATACCGGAAGCTTGGCCGAACTGGCCTGATGGTTTCTGAAATCTGCCTGGGCACCATGACCTTTGGCAACCAGATAGATGAGGCAGAATCAACACGGCTTCTCAGGTGGGCGGTTGATGCCGGCATCAACTTCATTGATACCGCTGATATGTACGTTGACGGCCGGACGGAAGAAATCGTGGGCAAGGCACTTAAAGGGGTGAGGCAATCGATAGTACTGGCGACTAAAGTAGGGGCCTGGCAGTCCGGGCCGGGTGTCAATGACGTCGGGCTGTCGCGCAAACATATTATGGGCGGGATAGAAGGCAGTTTGCGCCGGCTGGGAACGGATTACGTTGATATCTATTATACCCACAAGCCGGACAACACCACCCCCATTGAGGAAACGCTGCGTGCGCTGGATGACCTGATCCGGCAGGGGAAAGTGCGCTATATCGGGTGCTCTAACTACCCTGCCTGGCAGCTCGGCAAAGCACTGTGGGCGAGCGATAACAAAAACCTGGCGCGTTTCGATTGCGTTCAACCACCTTACAACCTGATTACCCGGGGTATCGAGGATGAGCTGCTGCCGCTCTGCGTCAGTGAGGGGGTGGGCGTGTGTGTCTATAATCCGCTGGCGGGCGGTCTGCTTACCGGGAAACATGACCCGGGCCGGCCACCCGCTGAGGACACCAGGTTCGGCAACAAGCGCCAGGGCAAGACTTACACTGACCGCTACTGGTTGCCCGGCAATTTTGAGGCGGTTGCCCGCTTCAAGGAAGCTGCCGGGAAGCACGGCCGCAGTATGCCCCGGTTTTCCCTCGCCTGGATACTGAACAATAAAGCCGTTACCTCCGTCATCTGCGGCGCCAACTCCGTAAAACAACTGGAGGAAAACATCGGTGCTGTTGAGATAACCCTGACCGATGGAGAATTGAACGTCTGCGATGAGGTCTGGCAGCAGCTCAGGCCGTCCAGGTTCTCTTACGCTAGATAATAACTATACTTTTAAAAAGTATTAATCAGGGCGATGAATTACTCAGGCGTATTTAATAGTTTTAATAGCCGCAAGCGAAGGGAAAAGGAGGCGAAGTGAAGCGCTTTTTCCCTGCCAGATTGCTCTCAATTGTCCTAACGCTGCTGCTGGCATCGTTCTTGCTGGCCGTAGCTGCTTCCTGTACAAAAGAGAGGCAGGAGACAGGTCAGATAGGAGTGGTTGTCACCATACTGCCGCAGGCTGAGTTCATGGAGAGCGTGGGCGGCGAAAAAGTTGACGTCACGGTAATGGTGCCGCCCGGGGCCAGCCCGCACACTTACGAGCCAACCCCCTCCCAGATGGCAGCTCTTGCCAAAGCCAGGATGTATGCCAAGGTAGGCTCTGGTGTGGAGTTTGAACTGGTCTGGATGGACAAGCTCATCGCCGTAAATAAGGATATGCTCGTTGTCGATTGCTCACAGGGGATTGAGCTTCAGGAGATGGCAGCGCCTCAAGAACATGAACATGAGCATGCCGCCATGGACCCGCACATCTGGATGTCTCCGCTTAATGCCCGTATAATGGTGCAGAACATAGCCACCGGATTGATTCAGGTTGACCCGGACAATCGCCTCTACTATGAGCAAAACCGCGATGCCTACCTTCAGAAGCTGATACAGCTCGACCAGGATATCCGGGCGGGACTTTCTGCCGTGACCAATCGAACATTCATGGTCTATCACCACGCCTTCGGCTATTTCGCCGGGGAATACGACCTCATCATGCTGCCGATTGAAGAGGAGGGCAAGGAGCCGACTCCCGCTGGCCTTCAGCACCTGATAGAGCAGGCCGGGGAACACGGTATAAAGGTCGTTTTTGCTGAACCCCAGTTCAATCCACAGAGCGCCGAGGTCATTGCCGACGCTATAGACGGCAGGGTTGTCTTCGTCGACCCCCTGGCCCGGGATTATATTGTGAACCTGCGTACCCTCATGGGAGAACTGGTACAGGCTATGGAGTAAAATGTCTTAGTTAGCCTCCCTCACACTGGTTGTCTGAGGGGGTCGACAAACAGGAGATGGCCCTCTAAAATAACCGAGTCCCGTATATGCTACGGGACAAATTATTTTCAGGGAGGTATGCCATATTGAGACATAAGTGGTGACATTTACTCTTTCTTTATCCGTTAGCAGAATGCGTAAGGCCGTTATATCGGCGGCCTTATTTTAGCTTCAAAAAGCAGTTTGAAAAAAATATTGGTAGCGCATACCGGATTCGAACCGGTGATCTCCTCCTTGAGAGGGAGGTGTCCTAAACCCCTAGACGAATGCGCCACCGAGATATTATGGCTGGGCACTCGGGAACCATATCGAACTTCTTGCGCCCCGACTTTATTCCAAGATTGCGTGAACTGCTTACTAAGTCTTTGCCACGCCAGCCATAGCTATTATATCAGTAGAGGCACAAAACAACAACGTAGAGTTTCTGGCGTGGTCCCTATTGGGAAGGTCTAAATCTAACATAGATTTGCGGGGGTTGGATTCGAACCAACGACCTTCGGGTTATGAGCCCGGCGAGCTGCCACTGTATGCTCACCAAAAGATGAGTCACTGAAGTGCCCCGAACTTCTCCTTCATGACCTGTTCCGCAGGTTCGTCTTTAAAGTCCCAGCCGCAGTGAATAATCCCGTCGTAGTGCGCTGCGAAGATGTCGATAAACTTGCCGAAGAATTCCGCCCGTGCTTCTCCGCTTATGACAGCGTATTCACTCATTAATCCAAATGGCAGTTCCATGTGTAACACGTAGAACTCGCCGACGTAAATCGGTATGCCCAACTCGGCGGCGGCTTCAGAGGTGGCGATGGCTATTGTTTCCAGGCTGTCGGGGCGGTAAGGGTCGCCTGCTTCCTTTGGTTTTGACGGGTCGAACCAGTATTTCAGTTGGAGCGGCGTCGGTGACGGGAAGTCAAGCATTACGCCGTCAAAGTCACCGCTCGCCTTTACCCGGTAGCAGTAGGCGTCAACCATACCCCATCCTTCCTGCCCTTTCTGTTCCCTCTCCTTTTGCGTTTTCACGTCATCAGGACCATAATTGGACCAGTGCGCCAGCACTTTGCCGGAAAAGACCTTCCTGATTTCCGGCAGTATCTCGGCGTGCCAGGCTATCGCCCGGTCTCTGTCCAATAGCAAATCAGCTTCAGCTATCGGGGAGAAATATTCAACCCCGCACTCCTCGCACAGTTCAGCCCATTCAAGGACTCTCCTGGTATATATCTCTATATCTTTTTCGGTGGTGCCTTCCGATGACCCGGCCGGGCCGGTTTGACCGGCAACGTGCACTGCAAGCCCCTGTTTCTTGGCTTCTTTGATAACCCCTAAAATGAATGGTTTCTCCATATAATAAAGGAAACCTGGTAAGTATTGAGAGAAGTATATTTGCAGGGTATTCATATTGTCTTCTTTCATCCGGGCAAGGTCGTCCTTACCGAGAAGAAAAGGAGTCTGCGGATCGACGACACCCGTCATGAAGTCCACGTATTTTCTCTCTGTGGGGCAATCCGTGTTGCTGACGACAATGGACTTGGCCAGCCAAAAGAGAGAGAAGCCCACAATCACTACGCAGACTATACCGAGGAATGCAGACAGTATTTTATGTCTCTTGAAGAAACCCATTCAAATACCTCCCTCACGTTCCGAAATACCAGTGTTTTGGCAAAGCAAGGTTGTGTTTCCCTTGGATAATCAAGAAACTTTGGCTTTCTCCGCATCCCGCCTTGTGCATTGCTCACCCCATTCCAAAGTGGCTGGGGAAGAAGGATTCGAACCTTCCCTTACGGATCCAGAGTCCGCTGTCCTACCGCTAGACGATTCCCCAGCACGGGAAAATTATAGCATTTAGCGGTACATCAGGCAATGCCGTCCCGTTTGACATACTTTATCTGGATGCTTATCCTTTAAATACCCGGAGAGGAAGGGTTTTGAAGCGTGTCCGATATCCATTCGCTGCAGGAGTTACTGAACGTCAAGTTCAAAAGCCCGGCGCTGCTGGAGCAGGCCCTGATTCATAGCTCCTATCTTAACGAATACCCCACGGCGGTGCCGGCTTCCAACGAGAGGCTGGAATTCCTCGGTGATGCTGTACTGGGCCTCATCGTGGCGGAGAAGCTGTACCGGGACTTCCCTGACCTGGCGGAAGGCGAGATGACCAGAGTCCGCTCGGCCCTGGTGCGGCGGGAGACGCTGGCGCATGTGGCCGGGAGCCTGGAGCTCGGGAATTACCTGTATGTGGGAAGGGGTGAGGAGGCAAGCGGCGGGCGGCAGAAACCGGCTAACCTGTCGGGCGCACTGGAAGCGGTGATTGCCGCCATTTATCTTGACCGGGGCCTGGCGGTGGCCAGGGAGCTGGTGCTGGGGTGGCTGGCCGGGGAATTTCAGGCGGTGATGACAGGGGAAAAAGAAGGCGATTACAAATCGCGGCTGCAGGAACTGGTACAGTCGAAATATCGTTCGTCGCCTTCATACCGGACGCTACAGGCTGCCGGCCCGGACCATGATAAGACATTCACCGTTGAGGTACAGATTGGCGACAGGGTTCTGGGGAGGGGTTCCGGCAAAAGCAAAAAGCTGGCCGAGACGGAAGCGGCGCGCAGCGCCCTGGAGCGGCTCGGAAGCGACTTTACAGGGTAGTGACTCTTTGCTAAACTGCAATTAGGTTTCGGCACTGCGGTTTACTAATCAAATCAGAGGGCCAGTGATGGGAAGACGAGATTACCGACACAGAGAGTCAAAGAAGCCAAAAAAAGATACGCAAAAAATAGCACCGGTCAATATCCTGCAGCCATCGGTACAGGTAGAAGTAATCAAGAAGGGGAAAAAGAAACGGGGAGAAGTGGAGGAGGAAGAAGGGTAGCTGCTTACCAGCACCTTTTTCGGACCGGAGAGCTGAGAGTCAGGGTAGAAAAAGCCCGGTCACTTCTTGCCCGGTGTCATCTCTGCTATCACGCTTATGATTATCCGCAGATATCACGGCCGATAACCGGGGAGGAATTCTCGGCGGCGATGAAACTGGCCCGGCGCTATGGTTTGCATCGCCTTGATGAACGGGTTCCTCTTCCATTGCGACTTATTCACTGGTAACATATATAATTGATGATGGGCGGGTTGGTCTCCGTTCGCGTTGCCGTTTACGGTCTAGTCCAGGGAGTGTTCTTTCGCACTTTTGTGGAGGAGTATGCGCAGCAGCTCGGCCTGAAGGGCTACGTGCGCAACCTGCCTTCGGGTGATGTGGAGGTGGTGGCGGAGGGCGAGCGGGAATCCGTGGAAAAGCTGGTGGAGTACCTGAAGATGGGGCCACCGGCGGCCAGGGTGGGCAGGGTGGAAACCATCTGGTCCGAATATACAGGCAACTTTTCAGACTTCAGGGTCAGATATTAGTCAGCCGCCGGGCGAAATCCGTAATAGCGGTCATGTTGCAGCAGGTGGAGCAGAAGCTCCTCGGACGTGCGGAAAATATCGCCGCCACGCCGTTCGTTCATCTGTCTTCCCAGTTCCCCCACCGTCATTGGCTCGTTGCCACTGGCGATAAAGAGTCGAAATGCGCTTTCCAGAACGGGCATCTTGCTGGTGATAAACTCAGCACTACTATTACAGCATTTTCTGATACAGGCGAGGAGTTCAGTGTCGGAGGGCTGATTGCTCTCTTTATTCAGCTTTTTATGGCAACCGTCGCAGAGACAGCTCTGAAGAAGAGCGGAAATAGAGCGACGATGCTGTGGATACCAGTTAAGGTCAATAAACCAGCGCGTTTTTGGTCGGTCAGTTTTGATGTCGTCTTTCGTCATGCTGCTCATATGAGCCCGGCTATTTTTCAAACTCGACTTTGGCTGTTTTAATAAAATCCAGATACGGCGTTTTCAATCCAAGCGTTTCGGAAACCTCGCAGTCCACCTCATAGGGTTCGCCGATAAATATCTTACCATATTCCTCAACCTCGCTGCGAGGCGAGTCATCTTTACTTAGCAGCTTTTTTCGGGCTTCGATAATTCCCAGGTCGAAGGGAAGGGTGAAATATAGGTCAGCGATGACCCTATCAATGCCCAGGCTATACAACGGAAGGCCGTTGGAAAACTTATCATAGTACTTGCTGCTTGGCAGCAGTGAAAGCAAATTCATGATACTCAGGTTGCCGCTGCCTCCGATTACCTTCAGAGGCGCTACCGATATCAGGTAATCGCTGGAGAGGATGACGTTTGGTACCCAGAATGTGGGCACGGCCAGGGGCTTGGGGAGCGGATTATCCACCTCAACCCAGACGCAGTCCTTGACGTCCATGGTCAATATCCGGGGGAAATCGTAACCCAGGGCCTGGTATATTGGATAAATCGGCTCGCTCTCCGGCGCACCCTCCAGAATAATAATATCGGCATCACTGACCCGGCGAATGCCCTTGATAATCGTCGCCAGCATGCCCTTGCTCGTTGAAACCGGGTAGGCATCGGCACGTGAGGCTGTCGGCTTGATTAAAATCCGGCGCGCCCTTGAGACCACAGCCGGTGGTTTAAACACAAAATCATCGGCCTCGAATATCAAGATTTCCTCCTCATCAAGATACCAAACCTTCTCAATCAGTTAGATATTGTCCTCGTCATCCCAGCCCAGCAGCATCACCTTTACTACCTGGCCGGTTTCAGCGCCTGCGGTATCCTCGGGAACGATGACCAGCCCGTTGGCCAGGCTCATCGAGGTGAGAATCCCGGAGCCCTGGGGACCGGTAGGGCGGGCATAGTACTGGCCATTGCGCCTGGTAACGATTGCCCGGGCATAAACGCGGCGGCCGTCGGTGTTTGCCACGGGCTCCTCCAGCACGGCTTCAACCACAGGTTTGGCCAGGTTCTTTTTCCCCATCATCTTCAGCATTGCCGGGCGAGCAAACAGCTCGAAGGTAACCATGGAGCTTACCGGATTGCCGGGGAGGCCGAGGTGGGGTATCCTTTTCGCGTTTCCTTTCTTATCTACCCCCCTGATTGTGCCGAAGGCCAGCGGCTTGCCCGGCTTCATGCGAACCGTCCAGAAGGTGATTTCACCTTCGCTGGCGAGGACGTCTTTTACCATATCATAATCGCCGGCGGATACGCCGCCGCTGGTGAGCAGCATATCGGCGTCAAGTCCCTGGCGGAGCTTGGCCACCAGCGATTCCTCGTTATCAGAGGCGATGCCCAGTATTCTGGGGATGCCGCCATAGCGCCTGACCAGCGCGGCAACGCTGTAGGTGTTGCTGTTATATATCTTTCCGGCGGGTAGCGGCTGGTCGATATCGGCCAGCTCGTTGCCGGTGGCCAGAATCGCCACCACCGGGCGGCGGATTACGTTCACCGCGCTTCTGCCCAGGGAGGCCAGCACACCGATTTCAGCGGGCCTGATTACGGTGCCTTTTTTTAGCACAACAGCACCTCTGGCGATATCCTCTCCGGCCTGACGGATATTCAGGCCGGGATTGACTTCACATAATATTCCAATTTCGCCGGTGTCTGAACTCTGGCGCCGGGCTTCGTCCGTGTCTTCAAATCGAATAACGCTGTCGGCGCCTTTGGGCACCGGCGCCCCGGTCATAATGCGGATGGCTGTTCCTGGCGTGACCTCATGCTGGGAGATGGAGCCGGCGATAACGGTATCGATGACGCGCAGAAAACGCGGCGACCGGCCGCTGGCGCCGCGCGTATCATCAGCTATCACGGCATAGCCGTCCATAGCGGCATTGTCCAGTGGCGGTATATCTATATGAGAGGCGATATCTTCCGCCAGTACCTGTCCCAGTGATTCCAGAACTGGGGTTTCCTCGGCTTCCAACACATCTACATGGCCGAGCACTTTCTCCAGTGCCTCTTCAACGCTTATCATGGTTTCATTCCTCGCGCAATTTCTTCTGCTTTGGAGAGGTCGGCCCGCGTGTTCACGTTGAAAAAGCTCAGGTGGTCGGGGTCAAACCGGTCGATTTCATCGGCTTCCACATACCTGGTCCTGACCATGGAGAAGAGCTGGCGTACCGAAAGCGCATTGTGCTTGAGCAAATGCTCTGCGGGTTCCAGGCATCTCTTGGTATAAACCGCATGCAGCGGCTCAACCAGATCGCCGATTCTGGGTACCACGAGGTCGAAATCAGTCGAAACCTGTATCATATAGCGCAGCAGTGCCGGATTCAGAAAAGGCATGTCCGAGGCGACGACGAGATTCAAGAATGATGTGGAGTTCAGCAAACCCGTGTAAACGCCGCCCAATGGACCTTTATCCGGATAAACATCGGTTACCAACTTTAAACCAGGATATTTACCAGATTGAAACAGAGCATTTTTGCTGGCGGCGACAAGTATCGTCTCCCGAGAAAGCGGGGCTACACGGTCGATTACAAAGTCCAGCAAATTTCGGTCGCCAACAGGTTTGAAAACCTTATCGCGCCCTAGACGCGAACTCCTGCCACCAGCAAGAACAATACTGCTTATTTCCAACGCAATAAAATCGTCCCTGCAGCCTCGACCCCTTAACTTATTTTACCACGATAATCAATAAACTTCCAGAGGTGGAAGCTGGTTTTTCGCTTCTTCTGGCTACGGTTTGGCCAGCCAGGGCATCAACTGGCGCAGCTTTTTACCCGCGACCTCGGACCCGTGCTCGTCTTCCATGCTCAGCTTGCTGTCTACAGTGCTGGCTTCAGCACGATGATTTGGGTGGCCTCTGGCAGTTCACCGGCCTTGAGCTCAACTTCGCTGGCATCGGGCTGGCTGACGTCCTTCTTGCCGCGCAGGAATTCCTCCACGCCGGCTATGGGGAAACCGCACTTCTTGTTTTTAAAATGCATCGGGATGACAATTCTGGGCTTCAGCTGCTCGACAACCCGGCTGGCGACGCTGGCGTCAATGGTATAAAAGCCTCCCACCGGCAACAGGAGCACGTCCACGGCGCCTGTTTGCGCCACCTGCCCGGCAGTCAGTTCGTGGCCGAGGTCGCCGAGATGGCATACCTTTACCCCATCGACCTCAAAGCAGAATATGGTATTTTTGCCCCGCTCCTTTCCGCCGGCAGCATCATGGAAGGTGGGGATGCCCTTAAACTTGATTCCTTCGACCTCGGCGTCACCCTTAACCACCTGGGGATTGCCCTTTACGGCGGCCACATTGCCGTGGTCGGAGTGGTCATGGCTTACGGTAACGATTTCTGCCGACTCTTTGATCTCTCCGTAGCGGAGTCTGTCGTTTGGCTCATAAGGGTCGGTGATGATTCTCACCCCGCTGTCTGAGGTAATCAGAAACGATGCGTGACCCAGCCATTTTATTTTCATTTCAGGCCTCCTTCTTGATGCTATTTTGATTCTTCCTGCGCCAGGGAAAGTACCAGATTGACCAGTGTCCGTACCGGCACGCCGGTGGCCCCCTTTACCTGGTAGCCGCGCTCCTTATCAGTCAGGCTGGTGCCGGCGATATCCAGATGTACCCAGGGGATGTCATCGACGAACTCGGCCAGGAATTTGGCCGCGGTGATGGCCCCGGCCGGCCGGCCGCCAACGTTCTTGATATCGGCCACATCGCTTTTATTCTGCTCTTTGTACTCGTCATACATCGGCATCTGCCATACCAGCTCACCTGCTTCTTTGCCAGCGGCAATAATGCGGTCCATTAGCTCCTGGTTGTTGCCGAAAGCGCCGGTACAGATGTCACCCAGCGCAATGCGGCAGGCACCGGTCAGCGTGGCGGCGTCGACCATTTTCTTGGCACCGTGCTTTTTGGCGTAGCTCAAAGCGTCGGCCAGTACCAGCCTTCCTTCAGCGTCGGTGGAGATTATCTCGATGGTCTTGCCGTTCATGGCGGTGAGGACATCACCCGGCTTGAACGCATTGCCATCGGGCAGGTTCTCCGTTGCCGGAATGAGCGCCATCACGTTGATTTTGGGCTTGAGCCGGGCGATGGCCAGCATGGCGGCTATGACTGCGGCGCCTCCCGCCATATCTCCTTTCATTTCCTCAAGCTTCTCCGAGGGTTTTATGGAAATGCCGCCCGAGTCAAAGGTGATTCCCTTGCCCACCAGGGCGATATCCGGCTCTTTTGCCGCGCTGCCTTTGTAGTCGAGCACGATGAATTTCGGCGGCTGCAGGCTTCCCTGAGCGACGCCGAGAAGTCCACCCATACCCATCTCCTTCATCTGCTCAAGGTCAATTACGGTGATTTCCAGACCAGAACTTTTGGCTAATTTGGCGGCCATTTCCGCCATATCGGTGGGCGTCATGTAGTTGGCGGGTTCGTTGACCATATCGCGGGCAAGGTTGGTCGCCTCGGATACAATCTGCCCTTTGTTTACTCCGCCTTCGAGTTCCAGCTTTAACTTCTCAGTCCCCACGATGGATAGTTGTTTGATTTCACCGGGCTTGTCCTCTTCCTTGGTCATGTGCTTGCGAAACGTGTAGGTCCCGAGCAGGGCACCTTCAGTGATGGCCTGGGCGGCATCACCGGGGCTGACATCGTTTCTGTTCGCCCCCTGCGGGATGGTGGCGATGTCGCTGATTTCTTTGGAACGCAGCCAGCGGCAGGTCTCGGCCACCGCCCCCCGTATTTTGTTGACGGACAGCTCGGACGGCTTGCCCAGCCCGACCACCACCACGCGGGCTGCCGGCAGCTTGCCGAAGCTGTGCACCATCGTTATCTCATTCGCTTTTCCCTTTATTTCGCCCTGCTTGATAAGCTGCGAGATGGCGCCATCGAGTGCTCTGTCCACAGCGGCCGTTTCCCCGTCAGGGTTTTTCATGCCTTCAAAATGGTTTACCATAATGGCGTCAGCCGCAATACCAGCAATGTCACCCACAATAACGTTAATCTCCATAGTATAAATCTCCTTTCAGCGGTTTACCTCTCTGACTATCTTGTCCAGGACCGGAGCGATATCCCGGGAGGTATCAACGGCAAAATGGTTGCGACCGATTTTCTGCACCGAGTTTTTCATCTTCTGGAAAACCGCCCAGTCAGCCTCCGAGTGGTCTTCCTCTGAAGCGGCGCCTTCGGTGCGATTTCTCAGTCGTTCCTGCACGACCTTGGCCGGTGCTTCAACGCGCACCAGGACCAGCCTGACATTCAGCTGGTAAGCAATGTGGTACAGGCGCTCGCGGTTCCTTTCCGAGAGATTGGTGGCATCCAGAACGACGGGTATTCCCCTCTTCAGCAGCAGCCCAATAAGATGGTGAATGGCCTGGAAAAGGCGGGCGCTTTCTGCGGCGCTGTAGGCAGGCGAAGGGAAAAGTGTCCTGCGCATCACATCGCTTTCCAGAATGATAACGGGGGTTCTCGCCGCCAGCTGGCGGCAGAAATGTGATTTGCCGGTTCCGGGCAGGCCGCTGACCACAATGAAAGCTGGCCTGACGACCGGCTCGGGCGGTTGCTCCAGGCTTTTCAGTAGCTGCTCTGTGTCGCTGACAACCTGCGTATCGGTCACACTCTGATTATAAAATGTTTTCAATGATTGTGCCAGATGGCTGGGGAGATTAAATGTCTGGTTTTGCCGGTTCTCTAGCACCTGTTACGCGCTTTCACCGTAGAAGGCGGTGCCGACGAGCCCTGGTCCGGTGTGGACGCCCATTACCGGGGTGAATTCGGTGATGAAGAGCTCGGAGCAGTTGAACTGCGAGGCAATGCGATTTCTCAGAACGATGGTGTTATCCAGAGCGTCGGCGTGCATCACGGCAACGTGGAGCGGCTCTCCCTTGACCACGTTCCGCTCCATCAGCTTCAGGATGCGCTTCATGGCACTCTCGATGGTGCGCGGAAGTGCCACCGTGCGGGCATCGACGTGATTGAGGGTAAAAACGGGCTTTATCTGCAGGATGGAGTTGACCAGTGCCGCCGCCTGAGGCACACGCCCGCTTTTTACCAGATACTGCAGGGTGTCCAGCGCGGCGAACAGGTTTACACGCTCCATAACGTGCTCTGCCGTTTCCTTTACCCCTTTCAGTTTCTGGCCAGTTGCCGCCGCCCTGGCGGCAGCCAAAGCCACCAGTCCCTGCCCGGCGGCAGCAGTGGTGCAGTCGAGTATTTCTATGTCCACACCGGGCATCGTTTTCCCCGCCATCTCTCTGGCTACCGATGCCGACTCAAACATGGCGCTGAACTTGGACGGCTCGGTAATACAGATAATGCCCTCTGCCCCCTGTGCGGCTTTCTGAAAGGCCTCAAGGTACAGCTCCGGTGAGGAACTGGAGGTGGTCGGTGGTTTGGATGCCTGCCGGAGCCGTGCATAGAACTCGGAAGCACTGATGTCTATGCCGTCGCGGTAGGTTTTATCCTCGAAGATAAGCTGGACCGGCACGATTTCAATGCCGTACTGCTGCACCTGCTCCTGGGGGATGCAGGCGGTGGTGTCGGTTATCACGGCTGCTTTTCTCATCTGCTTTTCCTAGTCTGCCAGATATAAATCCCCTTGTCCGTGAAGGCGGCCTTTCCACCAATTCTCTCAATCTTCAGTGTAAAAAGCAAGGCCGAGAGTTCCTGTGCCACAGGCGTAGCCCATCAGCGGGCTGAACTCGGTCAGCCACAGCTCAGCGCATTTGAATTCAGCGGCGACCCTTGCCTTTAGCTTTTCCGCCTCTTCGAGGGCATACGCATGCATTACGGCAACATGTGCCGCTTTGCTGCCCACGCTTTCTCGCATCATCTGCAGGATGCGCTCGATGCCTCGTTTCTTATTTCTCACCGCCCCGGCGAAAATGACCGTGTCGGAAACGGTGAAAATGGGCCTGATATTGAGTATGGAGCCTAATTTGGCGGCAATTTTGGGGATGCGCCCGGAGCGATAAACATGCTTTATGGTGTCCAGGAGGACAACAGCGTGTACCCGCTCTCTCATGTCATTGACCACGCTGATTACGTCAGGCATGTCTTTCCCCTCGCCTGCGGCGCGGGCGGCCGCCAGAGCAACAAATCCCTCGGCAGGGGTAGCTGTATGTGAGTCCACGACCTCAATTTGAGTATCAGGATGTTCGTTCTGGACTATTTCTCTGGCTTCGCAGGCGACATTATAAACGGTGCTGAGTTTGACCGAAACGGTAATGCAGACGATGTTTCTGGCTATCTGCCTGGCCTTGTAGAAAGCGTTAAGGCAGTCTTCAGGAGAAGATGCCGCGGTTTTAAAGGAATCAGGGTCTTCGAGGAATAGCTCGTATGCCTCGGATGGGGTAACATCAACCCAGTCCTTGTACAGCTTACCGCCGGCGTAAAAGTTGAGAGGTATGATTCCAATACCGTATTGTTCAACCAGCGCATGGTTGAGGCACGCGATGCTATCCGTAACAACCGCTACCTTCTGCGTCGGAGGGTCCTCCTCTAGGTTACCGATGGGGTGGAGAAAATAGTGCGTAACGTTGTAATATTCGCTTGCTCTTCCTGAGACACCACTCCATGACTGGTGGAATCAGGAAAAGGCCCCACATTACCAGGACAAGGCCGGCGAAAGTCTGTGCACTGAGCTTTCCGCCAACATAATAGACTACCATGGTCAGCGTCAGCAGTCCGGAAATGATTAGCAAAGCGATGCGTAACCACCTCTGGCGCAGGCGGATAAAAGCAGCGATAGTTAAAGCCAGTATGAGAAAACTCAGCGCAATCCAGGGAGCGAAATAGTTGATGCGCTCCATAGTCTGGTCGGTTATTTTCGCCTCCGGCACCAAGGTCAGCATCCAGCCGATGATAATCGGCACGGGGAGCAGCATTAAAGAGCTCAGCAGCCAGTCTTTCCTTGCCGTCTGAACCACGAGGCAGAACAACCACCACAGTGCCAGCAGGAAATAGAATGGGATGGTCAGGAGCGACCACTCCCTTGGGAGGTAGGGGAGGATGAGCCCGCAGGCGGCCACCGGGACTAATGAGTAGCCCAGCCACGGGAAAACCCAGGCCGGTTTACCGTGCCACCATCCGTAGATGGATGTGCCAATCACCATGACCAGGAGAATGGATAGCCAGCCAATGTGGTGCCACCAGTTAAGGGCAAACAGCGCCGCGAAAAGCAGGTGGGGCGTGGCGGCTAAAAGTGCCTGCCCCCAGCTGCCCTGGCTGTGGGCTTCATATATCTGCTTGGCGATTAGCTTGGCGGAGCCCAGTAATCCCAGACAGGTTCTTTCCGCTTCTTCCTCGGAAAGGCCGGACTCTTTCAGCTCCTGGAGCCTGTCTTCAATATGTGTCTCCAGCTCACCGATGACCTCTTTTTCTTCGGCAAGGTCAATCCTCAAGTTGTCCCGGATGATTTCCAGGTATTGGTTCAGCGCGGTTGTCATTGCTTTGCCCGTTTAATTCTCTGCTGGCTGAAGTATAATGTTCACGGCTTTGATGAAGTCCTGCCACCGGACTCTCTCGGTGGAGAGCTTGGTGAGCCCTTTGGCGGTAATGTGGTAGTATCGCCTTGGCCGGCCGTTGGACAACATCTGCCATTTGCCCAGAATCAGGCCCGCCTTTTCCAGGCGATGGAGCGCCGGGTACAGGGTCCCTTCCTTGAATTTGAAGTAGCCCTGACTCCTTTTCTCCAGCTCCTTGATAATCTGGTACCCGTACATTGGCTGCTGCGCCAGCAAACAGAGAAGCAGGGAGTCGGAGCTGCCCTTAATAAGTTCCCGCTTCTGCACCATAATTACCTCGTGTAAATATACATTTTGTTATTCTATATATAATATTAAGGCGCATGATGTCAACTGGCAAGAGATTTACCGATATCCTTCTGGGGTTAGATGGGATAATCATTTAAATTGGCAGGCTCGTATGTTTCCGACGATGCTAATAAGGTGGAAGACTATCTCTTATCTGGTTATTCTTGCATAATCTCAGCCAGTTCCACCAGCTGGCGCAGGGCTTTTGACATTTCACTCAGCTCTTCTCCCCAGCCAGCCCAGTCGCCTTCTTTGAGATATTCCTGTGCTTTGTTGTAGTGTTCCTGTGCCAGCTTGGCCAGTTCCGCCAGCTTATCTGATCTTTCCGGCGCTGTCGGGGAAGTCACCGGCAGCTCTTCAGAGGAAAGGCCGGCATAGATGGCATTCAGGCTCTCAGCGAGGGTCTCTTCCATGGCAATCAGGTCGCCGCTGGCCACCACCACTCTTTTCAGTTCCGGCAGTTGACCTCTCTCCGCTTGAAGGTAGATCGGTTCAATATACAGGATTGACTGCTCGATGGGTATCACCAGCAGGCTGCCCCGGATAACCTGCGAGCCCTTCTGACCCCACAGGGTAAGCTGGCTGGAGATGGTGGGGTCCTGGTCAATCCTGGCTTCAATCTGTCGTGGGCCATAAATCAGTTTGTCTTTGGGGAAGTTATAGGCAATAAGTTTACCGTACTTGTCGCTATCGCTGCGGGCGGCCAGCCACGTTATCATGTTGTCTTTCTGTGTGGGGGTGAAGGGGAGCATGAGCACAAATTCCTCCCGCTCTTCACCCGGCAGCCTCATGATTACATAGTATGGCTCCATGCTGCGTTCTGAATCGGCATACGTTTCCACAGGGATGGTCCAGACGTCCTCCTTGTTGTAAAAGACACGCGGGTCAGTCATGTGATAGGTCTGATAGACGGAGGACTGCATCCGGAATAGGTCGAAGGGATAGCGCAGATGTTCCCGGAGGGATGGCGACATTTCGTCAATCGGTCGGAACAGGGCCGGGAACATAGACGCATAGGTATTTATTATCGCGTCCTCAGGGTCAATGAGATAAAATGTAACCGCCCCGTCATACGCATTGATGATCACCTTGACGCTGTTGCGGACATAATTTATACCGCTGGCGGTGGGCTGGGAATACGGATAGCGGTCAGAAATGGTGTAGGCATCCTGTACCCAGTAAAGCTGTCCGTCGTCGATGACGATGTACGGGTCACTGTCGAGCTTCAGGAAAGGGGCGATATGGGTTACTCTCTTCTGAATGTTACGTTGATAGAGAAGCTGGCTCTTTTCGGTAAGCTCGTCGCTGATCATGATGTTAATGTCGCCAAGCTGCCAGGCAAAGGCCAGCTTGCGCAGGAACGAGTCGAGCCGGATACCGCTGCCTGCCTCATAGTGTGTGTAAACATTACTATCTCCCTTGGGATAATCGAACTCGGCAATCCCGGTGTTAACGATTACATAGTCATCGGTTTTTTCGCCAAAGTAAATCTCCGGCCTCTCTATCTCCGCAATGCCGATAGGCGGCACATCTTTAATCAGCAGGTTAGGGAGTCCCTGTTCGGTAACCGCGTTGGTGGGGCTCATGGTCACGCCGTAGCCGTGTGTGAACTGCAGTCGGCGGTTCACCCAGGTCTGTGCCTGAGCAGCGAGCTTTTCCGGTGTGAGTTCTCTGGCTCCCAGAAGCACCTGGCGGTAACTGCCGTCTATCTGGTAGCGGTCCACGTCGATATCAAAAAATTCATAGTACAGCCTGATGGACTGTATCTGGTTGTACGTGTCCTTGATGGGCCGGTAATCCCATAATCTGATATTGTTTATAGTAGCGTCGTTCTGGAGAATGTCATCTTCACTTGGGGCAACTTCAATGGGAATATCCCTTACCTCAATGCGGTCGAGGCCGAAGGCCAGGCGGGTGAGCTGAATATTGTTCTTGATATAGTATTTTTCCCGTGCCAGCTCATTTGGTTCCACCTGGAATCTCTGCATTATGGACGGATAGATACTGCCGAAAATGATGGCGATGGCAATCCACAGAACAATCGGCCCAAGAAGCCAGCGCCAGCCGCGACGGAAGACGCCGGCTATCATGAGCAGGCCGCATATGATGGTGGTGGCAATAAGCAGTCGCCAGGCCAGTAATTGAGCGTGCTCATCCGTGTATGCGGCGCCAAAGATAACGCCGCGTTCCGAATAAAGAAGGTCGAAAATATTCAGCCGGTAGCTCCAGGCGATGAGGAAAAAGAGGGCGGCGCCAATGGCAAGGAGGTGACCTTTAATCCACCGGCTGAAGCCGGCGCGACTGAAGCCGATGTTTAAAAGATATACTGTTCCCGTGAAGAGCAGAATTAAAACCGCTGCCCAGACCAGCCATCCCTGAATAAAATGATAGAGGGGCAGTTTAAAGATATAAAAGCCAACATCCCTTTCCAGCAGTGGCTCAACGACGTTGAAATCGGTGGCGTGAGCGAAGCGCAGCACCATTTCCCAGTGTCCGGAAGTAACCAGACCGAAAATGAGGCTGATAAAGGCTGCCGCGGTGAGGATGCCAGTGTCAATGGCACGGCGCACCACCAGCAGTCCTTGCCCGGCGAGCACGGTGCCTGCGGCTGGCGGCGATAGCCGCCGTGCCAGAAAGAGGTTTATTAAAAGCAGGGCTAGGAAAACAAGGGCACCGGCAAAGAAGAGCCAGACTCTGGTGGTCAGTATGGTCGCGTAAATGCTGCTGAATCCCAGGCTCTCAAACCAGAGCCAATCTGTGTAGATACCTTTGCTGATGGTGGCAAGGATGAACAGAGCAATGAGCGCCCCGATGGCAATCAGCCACCTGCTGGTCTGATGGGGCTTTATCTTGCTTCTCAAGGACTGGCCCGAGTCAGAGCTTGCCCTTCCCCATATTCTGTCCAGCTCATCGAAGTAGCTCATGGTTTCAGCTTCCCATAACTGGTCAGTTGGCTGAATTCAATCATACCGCTCTCGGCAATGTTCTCAATCTCAATACCGGCCTCAACCGCCGCCGCCAGCGGGTTCAAGCCGCCGAGCAATACCATTCCCACTCGGTTCAGACCGATGGCAATCTGGCAGATGTGCTCGCTGGTATTTCCCAGCGCGTAGACACCGCGGATTCCGGCTTCACTGAGTGAGTCAATGACTTCCTGAGCCAGTGACCTTGACGGAGCCGGTATTTCACGGAAATTGGCCAGTATCTTGCCGTGGCCGGTCTTGGCCGCTTGATTAACCGTGGTCATTTTGGCCCGGATATACTGCTCAGAAGGGTCCAGTGAGGTGCCGGCATAGTTGATAATGGCCACAAAGCGCCTTGGCTTGGAGTCTCTCACTTCAAGCACGCCGCCGAATCTTGACTCGGTGGGAATGCCTGCTTTCAACAGGACGCCGTTGATAACCACGCTGCAGACCGTGGCCAGTCCAATTTTGCCTCGGGGAACAACCACCGAACCCAGTTTCTCCCCTTCAGAGGCAATGGCGACAAGGTCGCTGACGCCGAGTCCGGCGCGAAAGACCTCACTCATTATCTCCACCGCTTTCTTAAAATCAGGCTGGTCAATAATCGAGGTATTTATGGGGATCTGCCCGGTGCGGGTTTTCGGGTCAAAGGTGGTGTGGAAGGCGAGCAGTTCCAGTTTTTCATGGATGAAGCCGACCTGCTCCGGGGCAAGCGCAATTTTGAGTTCTTCAAGGCCAAGTTCGGTCAGCATCCGGCCATCGTGGCCCATTGGCTGCGTGTAGCCGCGCTCATCGGTTATCCTGAGGTGATACCGGACCGCCCTTTCGCTCAGGAAAATGCCGTGTCGCTCCAGTTCCCGGGCGATGTGGATTGACCCGAGCGGCTCAGTGGACTCGCTGAGGACCTTGAGGATGGCGATTATCTTTCTTTCCGTTTCAAAACTGGCTATCTGTACCATGTCGACTCCCTTTTGCAGATAGACTTCTGCTATTATAGCATTAACATGGGAAAAGCTAAATGAGGGATTTATTATACAGCAATACTGGCAGTAATACTGGCTCAGCTTTTAAATCGGTTGGTGATGGGTAATCTGCGGTCCCGTCCAAAGGCTCTGGGCGTTATTTTAATACCGGGAGGGGCCTGCCGTCGCTTGTATTCACTGGTATCTACCAGACGGGCGATTTTTCTGACCATTTGAGGACTGAACCCCATGTTCACAATCTGCTCGATGTTTTTATCCTCCTCGACATAAGCGGTGAGCACCGGGTCCAGCTGCCCATAGGGAGGCAGTGAATCGGTATCTTTCTGGTCTGGTCTTAGCTCGGCCGAGGGGGCTTTATCAATAACGTTTTCTGGTATCAATGTAATTTTGGAGATGGAGTTACGATACCTGGCCAGTTTATAGACTGCGGTCTTGGGCACGTCCTTGAGCACGGCAAAACCGCCCGCCATATCGCCGTACAGCGTAGTATAGCCGGTGGCCGTTTCGCTTTTGTTGCCGGTGGTAAGGACCAGCCAGCCAAATTTATTAGATAGTGCCATCAGGATATTGCCCCTGATGCGGGCCTGGATATTTTCCTCGGTGATATCAGGTTTGGTTCCCTGAAAACTCTCCGCCAGCGTCTCCATATAGACGGTAAGAATTTTATCTATGGGAATGGTGAGCAGGTTTATGCCGAGATTGTTCGCCAGCGCCTGGGCATCGGTGATGCTGCCCGGCGACGAATATGGCGAAGGCATGGCGACTCCGGTCACGTTTGCTGCCCCCAGCGCGTCAACGGCGATGGCAGCCACCAGGCTTGAATCAATGCCCCCGGATAGTCCTATCACCACTTTCTGGAAGCCGTTTTTTCGTACGTAATCGTGGGTGCCGAGCACCAGTGCCGCATAGATTTCTTCAGTCTCTTCCCGTGGCTGTATTTGCCTCTGCGGCAACGGCGGCTTGTCGGGCTCGGGCGCTTTATCGGATACGGCTACCCTGACAACCTGACACCGTTCTGCATCAAGCAGGAGTGATTCCTTGCGCCACCGGGGGTCATGCAGGCGGGCCCGGAAGACGGCCTCAACATCGAGGTCGGCCACAATCAGGTCCTCTTCAAACTGTTTGCCCCGGGCAACAAGTTCGCCTTTCTCGTCCAGTATCATGCTGTTGCCGTCAAAGACCAGTTCATCCTGTCCGCCGACCAGGTTGTTATAGGCGATGATGGCCACGTTGTCCGTGGCTCTCGCGCTGAGCATCCTCAGCCGAGAATCGCTTTTGCCGGCGTGATAGGGCGATGCGCTTATATTGACTATGACCTCGGCTCCAGAGTAAGCCTGCGCCGTTGCCGGCCCGGCTTCGTACCAGATATCCTCGCAGATATTGAGGCCGATGCCGATATCAGCGATCCGGTATACGGGGATGTCTTTCCCGGCCTGGAAGTAGCGGTTTTCGTCAAATACGCCGTAGTTGGGCAGATATATCTTGTGGTAGATATCGAACAGCCTGCCATCATGGATAACTGCGGCGGCATTGTAAATATCCTCTTTGGCGTCAACGAAGCCGACAATAATGGTCAGTCCTGAGGAATTGCTGACGACTTCATTTAGTGCTTTGAGGTTCTCTGAGATGAACTGCGGCTTGAAGAGCAAATCTTCCGGCGGGTAACCACAAATGGCGAGCTCCGGGAACGTCAGCAGGTCTATTCCCAGAGCCCTGGCATCATCAATGGTTTTCCGTATTTTTTTCTTATTGCCCGTAAAGTCGCCGACGGTGGTATTGATCTGAGCCATGCCAATGCGTAATAGGCGCATGCTCATCCCTCCCCTCCATGGACAACGGAGAAAGCGAGCCTAAAGAATCGGCAGGTACCTGTTCAGCTCGTACTCGGTCACCTGGGTGCGGTACTGGTTCCACTCTATCTTTTTATTCTCGATAAACGCGTTGAACACATGGTCGCCAAGGGCCTTGCGTACCAGCTCGCTCTTCTCGGTCAGCAGGATAGCTTCCAGCAGGCTGGCAGGGAGTGTATCGATGCCCCTTCGCTGCCTCTCCTCTTCACTCATCTCGTAGACGTTCTCCTCGATTGGCTCCGGTGCCTCGTAGCCTTTTTCAATGCCCTCCAGCCCGGCGGCCAGCATTACGCTGAAAGCGAGGTACGGATTGCAGGCCGGGTCCGGGGAGCGGAACTCAATCCGGGTTGCCTTTTCGCGTCCCGGTCGGTACTCGGGGACGCGGATCAGGTCAGAGCGGTTGCGCCGTGCCCAGGAGAGATAGACCGGTGCCTCATAGCCGGGAACAAGGCGCTTGTAGGAATTTATCCACTGGTTGGTGACGGCGGTAATCTCCGGGGCATACTTCAGCAGGCCGGCGATGAAGCACTTGGCCACCCTGGAAAGGTGGTAGGGGTCTTTGGGGTCAAAGAAGGCATTCCTATCGCCGGTGAAGAGAGACTGGTGGGTGTGCATGCCGCTGCCGTTGATGCCGAACACCGGCTTGGGCATGAAAGTGGCATAGACGCCATATTTCATGGCCACCTCTTTGACCACCAGGCGGTAGGTCATCACGCTGTCGGCCATGGTCAGGGCATCGGTATACCTCATGTCAATTTCATGCTGGCTGGGGGCGACCTCGTGGTGGGAGTATTCCACGCCGATGCCCATCTCTTCCAGAGTGAGCACGGTATCTTTTCTCATATCGGTGGCGGCATCCCGCGGCGTCAGGTCGAAGTAACCTCCCTGGTCAAGGACTTCCGTGCCCTGCGAGTCGCGGAAGTAGAAAAACTCCAGTTCCGGCCCCACGTAGTAGGTGTAGCCCAGGTCAGCCGCCTGCTTCAGGTTGCGCTTCAGGACATACCGCGGGTCACCCTCAAATGGCTCGCCGCCCGGTCTCAGAATATCGCAGAACATGCGTGCCACGGCGCGGTGCTCCGTTGACCGCCAGGGCAGCAGCTGAAAGGTGTCCGGGTCGGGCAGCGCCACCATATCGCTTTCGTCGATGCGGGCAAAACCCTCGATTGATGAGCCGTCAAAGCCCATCCCTTCCTCGAGAGCGCCCTCCAGCTCCTCGACCGTAATGGCGAAGTTCTTCAGGAAACCGAGGATGTCAGTGAACCACAGTCTGATAAATTTGATATCGTGTTCCTTGGCCATCTTAAGGACGTATTCCTTGCCTTCTTCTCTATTTCCTTTTACCATTTTGAACCTCCATAGTGTATTAATTGTAAATCAGATTGCTTTTTCGCCGGCTTCGCCGGTCCTGACGCGGACCGCATTTTCCACGGGCAGGACAAATATCTTGCCGTCTCCCATGTCGCCGGTACGGGCTCTGGTGTTGATGGCATGTACCACCTGGGGTACATCGTCATCGAGGACCACCACCTCAATCTTGATTTTGGGCAGAAAATCCACACGGTATTCACCAACGCGCCACTGCAGTGGAATTCCCTTCTGCCGCCCCCGGCCGCTCACCTCGCTGATGGTCATGCCGAAGTAGCCATTGTCTTCCAGCGCTTTGCGTACTGGCTCCAGCTTTTCCTCCCTGATGATGGCCTCGATTTTCTTCATCGCAGCACACCTCCATAGGCCCTTTCGCCATGCTGGGCGATGTCCAGCCCCACCGTCTCTTCCATTCCACTAACCCTCAGTCCGAAGGTAACGCTTACCATCTTGGCCAGAACCAGGGTGGTGATGAAGGCAAACAGCCATACTGCGGCCACGCCGGCCATTTGTTTACCCAATTGTAGCACATTACCCAGTAGCAGGCCATCGGCGCCGGCGGAGTTGACGGCCACGCTGGCGAAGATGCCGGTGGCGATGGCGCCCCAGGTGCCGCCCATGCCGTGCACTGCCCAGACGTCCAGAGATTCATCGATGTGCCGCCGCATCCGCAAGAGCATGAAGTAGTAGCAGATAACCGCCGCTCCGATGCCGATGGGGATGCCCATCATCGGTTCCACGAAGCCGGCCGCCGGCGTGATGGCAACAAGGCCGGCAACCGCTCCTGTAGCCGTGCCCAGCAGGGTAGGCCGGCGGTAAATCCAGTCCAGCACCATCCAGGTGAAGGCCGCCGCCGCTGCCGAGGTATTGGTGGCAACGAAAGCGCTGGCGGCCAGCCCTCCGGAAGTAAGGGCGCTGCCGGCATTGAAGCCGAACCAGCCGAACCAGAGCAGCCCGGCACCGAGCATGACCATCGGGATGTTGTGTGGTTCCATTGGCTGACCGTCGCGGAAACCCTTGCGCGGACCGAGTATCAGGGCCAGAGCCAGTGCCGAAACGCCGGCGCAGATGTGGACCACGGTGCCTCCGGCGAAGTCAAGCGCTCCGAGTTCCGCCAGCCACCCGCCATCGCCCCAGACCCAGTGTGCCACCGGGGCGTAGACAAAGGTCAGCCACAGTGCGGAGAAGAGGAGGAGCGAGCTGAACTTGATTCTCTCCACTACGGCTCCGGTGATAAGGGCGACGGTGATGATGGCGAACATTCCCTGGAAGACCATAAAGGCGAGGTGCGGTACCGAACTGGCGTAAATGGGTGAAGGCTCCTGGCCGACACCGCGCAGGCCGATGAAGTCCAGCCGCCCGATAAGACCACCGATATCAGGGCCGAAACTCAGGCTGTAGCCGTAGAGCACCCAGAGCAACCCCACCAGCCCCAGCGCGGCAAAGCTCATCATCAGGGTGGAGAGGACATTTTTTCTCCGCACCATGCCACCATAGAATAGGGCGACCCCCGGCGTCATGAGCATGACCAGTGCCGAGGAAATCAGAATCCAGGCGGTGTCTCCGGAACTTATTGACATTTCAGAACTCCTGCTTTATCCTTCCCGTCTTCAGTTTAAAGCTGGATTGTTTCCAAAAGATTACAGGCATGTTAAATCTGTGCCGCTGATAAAGCAGGAGGGTGGGCTTACTGACTGCAGTTGAAGCGGTAGCCGATATTGCGCACCGTCTCAATGAAAGTGTGGCCCAGGCCCTCAATCTTGCTTCTGAGGCGCCTGATGTGGACGTCAACCGTGCGGTCGCCGCCGAAATAATCGTATCCCCAGACCCTGTTCAGCAGAGCATCGCGACTGTAGACCCGACCCGGGTGACCGGCGAGGAACCGCAGCAGCTCGTACTCTTTGAAGGTAAGCTCAATACGTCGGCCGCCGATGGATACCTCGTATTTGGCCAGGTCAATCACCAGGTCGCCGCACCGGATAGCCTTGCTTGATTCGGTGCTGCCGGCCCTGTTCAGCAGTCTTTTTATCCGCAAAGCCAGTTCGCTGGCATCGCCCGGCTCAATGATGAAATCATCGATGGCCTCCAGGTCAATGTCAGGGCGGTCAATAACCTCTCTGCTTATCAGGGCGATAACAGGTAGCTGCTTTCTTTTTTTTATCTTCTGAGGGAGCTCTGCCAGTTCTGGGCCACGTTTGCCCTTTATCTCCAGCATTATCAGGTCTGGAAAGTGGTGGCTGATTTGCTCCACGATATCCTCGTCAGTGGAAGCAATGGAACAGTCGAATCCATTCTGGATAAGCCCGGAATGAATGCCATTCAGGCTCTGGCCCTCGTCAGCGATGATAAGAATGCGGGGCAAAATACCACCTCTTCTTCAGGGGGTGTAGATTCTGCCGTACGGTCTCAGGTAAAGGGGGAACAGCTTGATGAATTCGCCTTTCAGTATCTCATCAGCATTATATTTGAAGTGGCGGGCAAACTCAATAACCAGTTTCCTGACCAGTTGCCAGTCGTCTTCACCGGGTTCGGCCATGCCTACTTCCCTGCCCAGCTGATGTTTCTCCACGCTGCCTCTGAGATAGATGGCGCCGCCGTGCATTCCGGTGCCGATGAACCTGGCTTTGTGCTCTCCTCCCCCGTTCAGTCCCAGCAGAACCAGCACGCCTCCCGCCATGTACTCGCCGAGGAAATCCTGCGCCGTGCCGCCGATGACCACCACCGGTTTCTTCTCCTGGTATTCTTTCATATGGATGCCCGCCCGGTAGCCGACGCTGTCGCGGACGAGTATCCTGCCGCCTCGTGCCGAGAGGCCTGTAATATCGCCGGCATGGCCGTGAACGATGATTTCACCGTCGTTCATGGTGTTGCCGCAGCCGTCCTGAGCATTGCCGTAGACGGTGA
>Ga0315552_1000362_pt1 | contig 28019 bp, 21 predicted proteins | sample SalMarSW160170MG_2_FD_203102 | JGI IMG/M metagenome (GOLD analysis project Ga0315552, IMG submission 203102) | Salt marsh sediment microbial communities from the Plum Island Ecosystem LTER, Massachusetts, United States - Salt Marsh Sediment SW1601-70 ...
CTTTTAATCAGGGTGTCACAGGTTCGAGACCTGTACGGCCTACCAGCCCCCCATTTTGAAGCTAATTTTCCCCGATTTTTACAAAATCCGCAAAATGCAGCCCCTCTTTGAGCACCTGCCTAAAAGCCACATTCCGGCTTTTTGCCTGTTGCATCGCTGAGTGTTTAATCCAGGAAAACCTGCTCCTGGTATGGTGGGACTATCGTTTCCCAACCGTGGCTGCTTTTTACTAAGCCGGCCAGGTTTTGCGAGGCGCCGATCTCACCGTGAGTCACAAAAACACGCCTGGGCGGCTTACGCAGGCTGGACAACCATCTGATAAGCCCGTCTCTATCAGCATGCGCTGAAAAACCGTTGATTTGCGCTATTTGGGCTTTTACCGGATAGTATTGTCCCAGTATCCTGACTTTTTTAACCCCGTTGACAATTTGCCGGCCTAATGTCCCGTCCGCCTGATAGCCGACAAGGAGAATAGTGCTTTCCTCCCTGGAGATGTTGTTGACCAGGTGGTGTTTTATCCGGCCGCCGGTGCACATGCCGGAGCCGGCAATTATAATGACACTATCATCAATATGGTTTATCGCCTTTGACTCATCAACGGTTCCGACCAGATTCAGGCCGGGAAAGTCAAAGGGTGACTTTTGCTGGCGCAGGAGTTTCTTCATTTCTTCGTCAAATAGTTCGGGGTGACGCTCAAACACGCCGGTAACCTCCACCGCCATGGGGCTGTCAACGAAAACCTTAAGGTGGGGGATGCTGCCCTCTAGCCGGAATTTGCTTAGGTAATACAGGAGTTCCTGCGACCTCTCCAGGGCAAAGCTGGGAATAACCACATTACCGCCCCTTTTGGTAGTGGTATTTATAGCCTCGGCGAGCTGGTTGGCGGCATCTTCGGGGCGCTCGAGCAATCTATCACCATAGGTGGACTCCACTATGACATAGTCCGCCTCGTCGAAGAAAGTCGGGTCATTAAGTATCGGTTTATTCCGCCGGCCAATATCTCCGGAAAATATTATTATTCTCGCCTCTCCGTTTTGCTCTATCTTCAGCTTGATCATGGATGAGCCCAGGACGTGCCCGGCATCGTAGAAGGTAGCCTCAACACCATCGCCTATCTGGGCAGTCTGACCGTATTTAACCGGTGAGAACAGGGGATAGACGGCTTCGGCATCGTCCCTGGTGTATAGTGGAACCTCGGGATATGGGCCTTTCCGGCTTTCCCTTTGGTGCCGGCGTCTCTTAAAATCGGCGTCTTCCTCGTGTATCTTTCCCGAATCCAGCAGCATTATCCGGGTGATTTCGGAGGTGGCGCCGGTACAGTAGATGGCCTGCTTAAAGCCTTCCCGGACTAGCCTGGGCAGCAGACCGCAGTGGTCCAGATGGGCATGGGTCAGCAGTGCGGCGTCTAACCTCTCTGGAGGAAACAGAAATGGCTTCCAGTTTCGCCCGGTTAGCTCTCTCTCCTGATAGAGGCCGCAGTCCACCAGAAATTTTGTATTATTTGTCTCAATTAGGTACTGCGAGCCGGTGACGTTCTGGGCTGCTCCTAGGAAAGTTAGCTTGATATTCATGTTTCTTTAGACCGGGTTAATTCTACCGCAGTGGGGGCACCTGACCGTTGGCTCCTTGAACCTGGGTGGTACCCTCAATTTGGTGCCGCAGTCACAGGTGATAGTTTTATAGTTGCCGAGTTGCCACATCAGGTTTGAGGTCTCGCGCATCTTTTCTATCTTATCCGGTTCTTTTGATTCGGCTTCGACGGCTCGCAGGCTGGTGGGGTGGCTGAGAGCCAGAGCGGAAGCCGGGATAACCACCCTCCCCGCCCCGTGGATCTTTTGGTAAACCTGCTCGTAGTCGGTAAAGGAAGCCCCCGCCATGGAACGCAGGATGCGGATTCTCTCCGAAATGGGTGGGTGGGTGCTGGTAAGATTGCTGGCTGGCCGCTTCTCCTTGCGGAAGGGGTTCATGATGTACATCGGCGCGGTGGCCTGATTAGCCGATTTCAACTGGCTGGTTGAAGCCGCGATTTTCTCCAGTGCCGAAGCCAGCCCCTCGGGGTACCGGGTATAGAGGGCTGAAGATGCATCAGCCATATATTCCCGCTTCCGGGATATGGCAAAGTAGATAAGCTGGGCCATAATCGGGGCCAGTATTATCAGAGCGATGGCTGCCACCAGGATTATTATCTGGCCGCTGCCCCCCGATGAAGAACTCCTCCGGCTCCGGGCCATGCCGCCGAAGAACATGAAACGGGTGGCATACCAGGCCAGAATAACGATGGTGCCGAGCAGGACGCTGCTTATCGCCATCAGCAGCACGTCGCGGTTCTTGATATGGGCTATCTCATGGCCGATAACGCCCTGCAGCTCGTCACGGTTTAATTTCTGTAACAGGCCGGTGGTGATGGCTACGGCCGCCTTATCCGGGTTGCGGCCGACGGCGAAGGCGTTGGGCGCCGGGTCATCAATGATATATATGTCCGGGACTTTTTCCAGCCCGGAGGCAATCTTCATCTCCTCGACGATGTTATACAGGCGGGGGTGGTCATCATGGCTGATTTTTCTGGCCCTGGCCATCCCCAGCAGGATATTGTCCCCCTGGTAGTAACCAACTAGACTCATTACCCCCCAGACGATAAAGGCGATAATGAGTCCCCCTATGCCGTTATCAAGGAAGATTATGCCTACAAGATAGCCGATGAGGAGGAGCATTACCCCCATGCCAGCGACGAGCACCACCGACCTGTTCTGGTTTGACCTGATCTGTTCCCACATGCTCTAAATCCGGCCGTTTCTAGGTGAAGCTGACCTTCGGCGCCTTTCTCTCCTCTTCTGCGGTAACCTCAAAGAACTCGCCGGCCTTAAAGCCGGTCATGCCAGCGACCATGTTGGAGGGGAACATCTGAATCTGGTTATTGAATTTCAGAACGGAATCGTTATAGTACTGGCGGGAAAAGCTTATCTTGTTCTCGGTTGAGGTGAGCTCTTCCTGGAGGGCCAGGAAGTTCTGGTTGGCTTTGAGGTCCGGGTACCTTTCCACCACCGCCAGCAGCCGGGCTAAAGCGGAACTCAGCTCACCCTCCGCCTTGCCCCGTTCGCCGGCTCCGGCCGAGGCCGCCTGCTGGGCCAGGTTGCGGGCTTTGGTCACCGCTTCCAGTGTCTCCCGCTCGTGTTTCATGTAGCCCTTGACCGTTTCTATCAGGTTGGGGATGAGGTCATACCGCCTCTTTAGCTGGACATCAATCTGCGCCCAGGCGTTCTTTACCTGGTTGCGCCACCCCACCAGCCGGTTGTAGATGGCAATAAATATTACCAGAAGGACGACGACGATACCTATAATAACGTAGACGGCTATCACAATAGTGTACCTCCTTTTTTATTTAGGATAATCTATTCCCCGGTTTTAAATACTTCCTGCAGGAAGGCGAAAATCTCCTGCTGGGGGGTCGGCTTTACCCCCGTCTTCCCGGCCAGTTGTCCCACCAGCAGGGCCAGCTCGCCACCGTCAAACCAGAGCCCGTCCCCCTGCCGGCAGATATCAAGGAGTATTTCGGGCTCTTGGCCGACTACTATCTTTTTCATTTTCTTAAGGCATATCGGGCATTTTCGCTTCTTTTCGGCTGGCCTGGCTTCGGTAGAGTCGGCCAGATTAGCCAGCGGCGGTTCCAGGCCCTCAAGCCCCGCAGGCTCAAGCAAAAGCTCAAGCTCCCCGGAGTCGAACCAGACACCGTGGCAGTTGGTACAGTAATCAAGCTCAATCTTACTGTGTTCAACCACTATCATGTCGCTTTTACAGGCCGGGCATATCATTTCTAACAGACCTTATCGTGAAATAGCTTTATTGGCTAATTATATATCAAAGCGGCTTTATTTTATACAGTCTCACGTTTTATGTAAACAACTATTTTTAAGGTAGCCTGCATTGGACTTATTACTTATAAGAGAAACCCCTGGAAGTATTTCCGGTCTAACTACCGTAAACACCTCCAGGGGCTCGCCTGTTTTACTTTGTTTAGGCGGTCTGTCCTGAATTCAGCCACCTCTGGTTACCGAAATCGCTCCCGTAACACCTGACCCGGTATCATCTAAATATCAGGGGCAATCTTCTCGATAACTGCCAGTGTCTTATCAATATCCTCTTCGGTGTGCTGTACGGAAATGGTCCAGTGTTCGTCTGACATGTTTGAAACCCATATTCCATTATTGACCATCGAGAAGAAGAACCTGGCAAATCTCTCCTCATTGCAGTACTTGGCAAAGGTCCTGTAATCATAAATGTCATGCTCGGCAAAGAAAACCTGGCCGCAGGGACCAATGCTGTTAACAAATCCTGGAATGCCATTGGCCTTCAAGATCTTCCTGACGCCAGCAACTAGCTTATCCTCCAGCTTGACAGCACGCGCAAGGTTTTCTTTGGTCAGGACATCTCTCATAGCCGTTATGCCTGCTTGCGCAGCAAGTGGGTTGGCGCAGTATGTACCTCCCTGAGCGGTACCTGGGTACTTTACACACTCCATGATTTCCCTCTTACCGCCGAATGCTCCCAGAGAAAAACCACCGCCGATAGCTTTAGCCAGTGTAATCAGGTCCGGCTTTATGTTATAGTATTCGCAGGCTCCGCCCTGAGCTATCTTGCACCCTGTCTTCACCTCATCAAAGATCAACACCACTTTATGCTCTTCGGTAAGCTTGCGCACCTTCTCCAGGTAGCCGTCTCTAGGAAGAATGACGCCGCAATTTAGCATTACCGGCTCCACTATTACCGCAGCTACCTCACCTTTATTGCTTTCCAGAGCAGTCTTCATTGCATCTATATTATTGTAGGGAACAACTATTATACCCTTTGTGACCTCTTTGGGAATTCCCGTAGACGTCGGCACTGTTGCCGGGCGGTCATCAGGGCCAGCTTTATCCAGACTAGGGGCCACGCTCTGCAGCAGGTAATCGTGCATCCCGTGATAGCAGCCCTCTATCTTTATGATTTTCTCCCTGCCGGTATAAGCCCTGGCCACTCTTAAAGCGTGCATGGTTGATTCTGTGCCGCTATTGGTAAATCTAACAAGGTCAACCGGGAAGCGTTTCTTAATCTCTTCGGCGCAGGTCGCTGTCAGGTCTGTTGGGGCGCAGAATACCGTTCCCTTTGGCACTCTTTCCGCAGCCGCCTTGACTATCAGGGGATGTGCGTAGCCGGCCAGCATTACCCCAAAAGCCATATTATAATCAATATACTCATTGCCATCCACATCCCAGAGTTTGCTCCCCTTGGCATGGTCCCAGAAAATCGGGTATGGATCATATAGCTGGAAATTGCTTGAGGCACCCCCCTGAACGCTCTTTTTGGCTCTTTCGAAGCATTTTAAGGAAGTTGGCGTTCTCCTTCTATATTCCTTTTCTAGTTCTTCCAGGCTTTTCATTTTAAAACTCCTTTTTATATTTTATTAATTACTAAAACATGAATCTGTTCACTTTTTGCTGTGTCCAAATTATAGGCAGGTTACTTGAGCGTTACTCGTCTGTTTACCACTAGCTACCCGAAGTGGCCCGTTCGATTTATATGCAGAAAGAATACCGCCAGCGCTTATCCTTAGCCGGGATCAAGTTAGCCGGGATCAAGTTTGCCGTAAAGGAGAAAAATCATCTTTCGCCGTCCAATCATCGAGGTGCTATTTCACCCATTAAAAATACTAGTGCAATCACACTGTTTTGTCAATAGTTATCAGTTATGCTGCCTTTGGTAGTATATGCTTTTGGCGGTATATACCGGATAAACTCCTGAGTAATTACCGTCAGGTTCAATGAGAATGGGCGGTATCCACCTACCTTTTATAGACGACCTTCCCCCCTACAATAGTCATCTCAACAGCAATACTCCCTATCTTATCATGGGGAACCAGATGAGGATCCTCGGACAAGACCACAAAATCAGCCAGTTTTCCTTCCTCAATGCTCCCCTTGAGCTTCTCCTCAAATCCTATTTTGGCTCCGTTAATGGTAAATAGCTTAAGCGCCTCATAGAGTTCGATTCTTTGCTCTTTAACGGCGTGAGTAAGGCAGGCCTGAATCCCCCCCAGGGGGTTCATCCGGGTAACGGGGGAATCCGACCCTCCCGAAACCAGGATTCCCTCATTCAAAATAGAGCGAAGGGGGTGACATCTTTTTATCCTCTCTTCCCCAAATAATCCCCTGTAATATTCCAGGTTAGAGTCTCCGCCAACCGTCATGAACATGGGTTGCATAGCCAGAGCTACTCCTGCCTGGGCTACCCGCTTAATATGATCGCCGATGGGCATTTCAAAGTGTTCTATTCGGTGGCGATGGTCCTGGCGAGGGTACTTTTCCAGAACTTTTTCATATGTTGAGAGGGCCTGTTCAATAGACCGGTCAGATTCCGCGTGGATAGAAACCTGAAGGCCTGCCAGGTGCGCCTTCTCTACAAAGCGGTACAGCTCCTCGTCGCCGTAATAAAGCATTCCCAATGCCGTGGGTTCGTCGGTATAGGGTTCAAACATGGCGCCGGTGTGAGCGTCAACAGAGCCATCGCCTATAACCGCAACGCAGCTCCTCTCTCCAAAAGTATCGGAGTTAATCACCTGGTCTAAATCCCCCTCATCCTCAAAGAGAGGGAAAAATAGCATAGGTCTGGTTCGGACGGGCAGGCGTTCTTTGTTTTTCAGGATGAGCTTAGCATGTTCAATGGGGTCTTTGGCATGAATGGTGGTGATTCCTACTTCAAGGGCTTCCCGGGCAACCACCATCATTGCTTCCATGATCTCATCGTCACCGGATAAGCCCCCTATTCCCCCTATGGTATGAGCCGAAGCCGGGTCTTCTACCAGTCCTGTTGGCTCCCCCCTGGAGTCTGTGACAACCCCCTCTTGACCCGCCGAAAGCCCGAGCAGTTTGAAGGCCGTGCTATTGAGCATGCAAAAGTGCCCGTCATAGTGATGAACGGCTATGGGGTGCCGGGTAGAGATGGCATCCAGCTCTTCTTTACTCGGGAACCTTTTTTCTTTGATGATGAAGCGGTTGTATCCCGGACAATAAATCCATTTATCCGGGGGGGTTATTTTGGCTCTTTGTGTAATTTTTTCCAGGGTTTCAGCAACCGATTTAACAGAATGTAGTTCGACACCCAACCTGGCCGTCCCGGTAAATATCGGATGCGTATGGCTGTCTATGAAGCCGGGAAGAATGGTTTTACCTTTCACATCAAGAAGCTGGGTGGATTTACCGGCGTCTTTTTCAACTTCACTGGCTGACCCAACAGAAACGATTTTCCCGTCTTTGACGCCGATGGCCTCCGCCCGAGGCCTGGAATTTACCATGGTTATTACATTCCCTTTTACGATAAGATCAAGATCCTGTACCATTTAACGCTCCTCCTATCAATAAGTCTTTGGCCTTAAAACAGCTAAACTCTTATACAAGCCACCATGTGGCCGGGGGAAATCTGTCTTAACGGGGGTACCTCTTTGCTGCAATCGGGTATCGCCATCCAGCAACGGGGGTGAAACGGGCAACCCGAAGGGGGGTTCAGGGGGCTGGGTACGTCTCCCTTGAGTATGATGCGTTCACGTTTTTTCTCCACTGAGGGGTCTGGTATGGGCACAGCCGAAAGCAAAGCCTTGGTATAAGGCATCAAAGGGTTGGTGTAGAGTTCTTCCCAGCCGGTGATTTCCACTATATGGCCTAAATACATCACGGCCACAGTATCACTAATGTGGCGAACTACTGAAAGGTCATGAGCAATCAGGAGGTAGGTAAGCCCCAATTTTTGCTGTAATTCCTGTAAGAGGTTGATTATCTGTGCCTGGATGGAAACATCAAGGGCTGAGATAGGCTCGTCACACACAATAAAGGATGGATTGCAGGAGAGGGCACGGGCTATCCCGATACGCTGCCTTTGCCCTCCGCTGAATTCGTGGGGATAGCGGTTGGCCATCTCGGGGTCTAAACCTACCATGGCAAATAAATCACTTACCCTATTTCTGTATTCCTCTTTGTTACGGGAGAGGCGGTGGATTTTTAAGGCTTCACCCACAATGCTGCCGGCGTTTTGCCGCGGGTTGAGCGAGCCATAGGGGTCCTGGAAGATCAGCTGTACCTCACGGCGAAGCTCCAGCACCTTATCCGATGGTATATCGGCAATATCCTGGCCTTTAAAGATTATCTGCCCGGCGGTGGGACGGTAGACCCGCAGGATACAACGGCCTAAAGTAGTCTTGCCGCAACCGCTTTCCCCCACAATCCCCATAGTTTCTCCCTGCTTTATTTTAAAGCTAACGTCATCCACAGCTTTCACGTCGCCGACCTTCCGCCGCAAGATGCCCCGGGTGACAGGGAAATACATTTTCAGGTTTTTAACCTCTAAGAAGTTATTATTTTTAGAGGATTCCACTTGATTCTCCCTTGGTATCAATATGGCAACGCACAAAATGGTTGTCCCCTACCTGCCTGAGGTCAGGGTCTGTTTCTTTCTTGCATTGGCCGGCCAGGGAACACCGGGTTCTGAAGGCACATACAGGAGGCATGTCAATTAGATTAGGCGGCAGGCCGAAGATGGGGACCAGCTGTCTGCCCCGCGGCTCATCCAGGCGGGGTACCGATTTTAACAGGGCTATCGTGTAGGGGTGGCGGGGATTATTAAAGACATCATCTGAAGTACCCGCCTCAACTATGCGGCCGGCATACATAACATATATCCTCTGGGCATAGCGGGCAACAACACCCAGATTATGAGTCACGATAACCAGGGAGTTGTGGATTTTCTTAACCATGGCCATCATAACCTCAAGCACCTGAGCCTGAGTAGTCACATCCAGAGCAGTAGTAGGTTCATCGGCAATAACCAGTTTGGGGTGACAGGAAACTGCCATAGCAATCATGGCCCTCTGCCTCATACCGCCGCTAAACTGGTGGGGGTAATTGTCGATGCGCATTGCAGCATCGGGAATACCAACTTGCTCCAGAAGTTCGATAGCCCGTTGTTTGGCGTCTTGATGGTTTAGCTTGAGGTGTAAGCTGATGGTTTCCGTTATCTGATCGCCGATAGTGAATACCGGGTTGAGAGAGGTCATGGGCTCTTGAAAAATCATCGAAATCTTGGCCCCCCGGATAGCGCGCATCTGGTTGCTATCGGCCTTATACTTCAGCAGGTCCTGGCCTTCAAAGATAACCTCACCTCCCGTAATATGACCAGGCGGAGTAGAGATTAGCTGGATTGTAGCCATTTGGCTGACCGATTTACCACAACCGCTTTCGCCAACCAGTCCTACCACCTCCTCTTCATCAATATGGTAGGATATACCATCTACAGCCTTAACAGTGCCGGCCATAGTGTCAAAGGTTACTTTTAGATTTTTGACCTCTAGCAGTGGGGGCATATTTGAACCTGTACGCTCCTTACTATATTCTTCCTCTAAGCCTGGGGTCCAAAGCATCTCTCAGGCCATCACCCGCCAGATTAAAGCCCAGCACTACCAGTACGATAGCCAGACCGGGTGTAAAGGATAGGACAGGATGGGTAAGTAAATACCGCTGACCATCACTGACCATGGCTCCCCAGGTAGCAGTGGGGGGATTGATACCTATCCCCAGGAAGCTCAGGGAAGCCTCGGTTAGAATGGCAAACCCCAAATCGAGGGTAATAAGCACGAGAAGGGGAGGGAATACATTGGGCACCAGGTGGCGAAACATTACGCGCAGGTTACCGGCCCCGATGATCTTAGCTGCCATAACGTAATCGTTCTCTTTAGCTGACAGGACCTGCCCGCACATTAAACGGCTGTAGGTTGGCATAAGGGCAACGCCCAGGGCAAGGAGGACGGTGGTAACACCGCCCCCCAGCATAACAGCGATGGCCAGCATGAGTACGAGTGGAGGCAGAGACATAAGGGCATCCGTAATCCTCATAATTATAGTCTCTACCCAGCCCCCGAAATAACCGGCCAATAACCCCAGAAACATGCCAAATGCTCCTGACGCAGTTACGGCTACCACGCCTACAATAATAGCAATCCTGGAACCATATAGTATTCTGGTCAGTACATCTCTACCTTGCTGGTCAGTGCCCAGCAGGTGCTGCGACGAAGGCTGCTGCAGGCTATCCTCAAGTTTTACCTTATTTGGTTCATACGGAGTTAATAACGGAGCGAATATAGCCGTCAATATAAGCAGAAAAATAATAACCACTCCGATTATGACCACCCACCGGCTGAACATCACCTTGAAAACTCGCCGGGATTCGCTCACCCGGGGTTGAGGTATCCCCTGTAGATCCGGAGTTACACAGGTTTCATCCATAAAATATCCTTCATCTATACCTTATCCTGGGGTCAATCCACCCATAGGTAATATCAACAAATAGATTAGTAAAGACGACTATAACTCCGATAATCAAGACGATACCCTGGACAATTAGATAATCATTATCCAGGGCTGCTCGAACCAGTAAACGGCCTACCCCTGGAATGTTGAATACGGTTTCGGTTAATACCTCACCCCCGATAAGGAAAGCTACGGTTACACCGAGTAAGGTTACCACCGGAATTAATGCGTTCCTCAGTGCATGTTTATAAAATACTACGTTTTGGGCTAATCCCTTGGAAGTCGCCGTCCTGATGTAGTCCTGGTGGATGGTTTCCAGCATGCTTGACCTGGTTTGACGGGCTACGATTGCTATGTTGGGAACGGCTAATGCCGCCACCGGCATTATCACCTGCCTGGCGCTCTTCCAAAAATCGACGAGCGGTGAAGTCCACCCTTCTACCGGCAGCCAGCCAAGCTGCAGTCCAAATAGATAGATCCCCAATAGACCCAACCAGAAGGTTGGAACGGCTACACCTACATTGGCAAACAAGGTAATAAACGAATCAATGAAAGTGCCTCGTTTAACCCCGCTGATAACACCTGCCATTATTCCTATTATAGTGCTTATGGTGAGAGCCAGAAAAGTCAGATAGAATGTCACCGGGAACCTCTCTATGATAAGCTTAGCGACATCCTCGTGATATATAAAGGATTTTCCCAGCTCGCCGTGGAAAATGTTCCATACCCAGGTACCGTATTGCATGTAGATTGGCATGTCTAGCCCCAGTTCGTGCCTAAGCTGGGCAACCTGAGCCTGGCTTGCATGCATGCCAAGTACTCTAATAACCGGGTCTCCCGGTATAATGTGAAGTAATAAAAAGGAAATAATCGTAACCAGGAACACCACAACTATCGCTTGTATGAACCTGCGGACTATAAAACTTACCAACCTATATACCTTTTATGCCATAGCTTCCATTGTATCCCTTAGCGGACCGGAAGATTTTATGGCTGTTAATTTGATATTTGACAGGTAGGTGTCCAGGCGTTTTGAGCTATGTTTTGTTTCAGTTCCGTAAAAATGCTTTTTCCACGCTTAAATCAATTCTGCGCAATTTTCTCTCAGGGGCAAAAAGGCGCTGGCACTGCTATTTCCCGAAAATACCAGCGCCTTTTTGCCCCCTTAAAACTCCCTTATACAATAAGCCAGATACGTATCAAACCATGGTTACAGAAAACAAACGCTACTCCTCCAGCCAGACATCGGCAAACGTCCAGGGGATACTACTGGCCCCGACAGTGGAGGTTTGATCACCATGGACCTTTTCAGTCTTTGCGGCAGTTGAATAAAAGGCAATAATCGGAGTATACACGCAGTACTTATCAATTATCAGGGACTCCAGGTTCCAGGACTGAGCCTTTTCGGTTTCGAAATCGGTTGCGGTAGTCACTAGCCCGATGCATTCATCAACTTCCTCAGGGTGGGTTATGCTCTGGGGCATGCCCAATGGGCTATAAACTGAGAAGAAGTAATTCGCATGTACGCCGATTCCCCAGCCTATCAACATATCGGCGCCAAACATCCCATCAGACCAACCAGTGGCATAATACATTTCGCCGTATTGCCCGGGGTTTATCACCTGCAGGTCTGCAATAATACCCACATCAGCCAGATAACCCTGAACCGCGGTGTACATGTCTCGGGTTGCCTGATCGGGTCTGCACCACAGAGTGGTTTCAAACCCATCAGCATAGCCGGCTTCCGCCAGAAGGGCTCTGGCTTTATCCGGGTCATACGGGTAACCGGCTACATCCGGACTATAGGCCCAGCTGCCAGGGCCAACCATCTGGGATGTTGGGACCGCATAACCCTGGTAAACAAAGTCAGCTATCGCTTCACGGTTAATAGCGTAGCTTACCGCCTGTCTCACTTTGAGGTCGGCAAACGGGGATTCAGGGTGAACGCTATCGCCAACGAGGCTCATCGTGTCTCCCATTACATTACCCTGTGTTATCACCACGCCAGGCTCGTCCTCAAGGTTCTTCGCATCAGTGGGGTTTAAGTAGGTAACCATGTCATTATCCCCAGCGAGGAAAGAGGCAACCTGAACCGTAGGGTCAGCGATAATATTGATTTCTATCCTGTCCAGGTAGGGCTTGCCTTCCTGCCAGTAATCATCGAACCTCTCGTATACCTTTCCAACGTCACGCTGAAAGCTAACCTGCTTGAAAGGCCCGGTGCCTACGGCATTTTCGCGCACCCAGTCCAGGCCATGTTCCTCATACGCGGCGGGGGATATCATCGCTGCATCATAACACATATTGACTAAATATGTCCTATCCCACATGGTAAAGTGTACCCGGACGGTGTAGTCGTCAACCTTTTCTATTTCGGAAGCCCACATCCAAGAAGCGCCAAGGTTAGCTGATTCCCAAAGCTGCTCGAAGTTCCATATGCAGGCGTCGGCATCTAATTCAGTGCCGTCATGGAACTTGATACCTTGCCTCAAATTGAAGGTAACGGTCAGAGCCTCGGGGTCCTCTACTACGGACTCTGCCAGGAAGGGTACTGGTACACCCAGGTCTTCATCATAGCGGACCAGGGTTTCAAGGACAGGTACGCGTTGATAGTAGTCTTCAGGGGCTATCTGGTCCGCGACCCATCCCATAGAAGTAAGCTCAGCACCACAGATAATTCTAAGGGTGCCCCCATACAGCGGCCCGGTAGGTGGCGGGGTTGTAGTCTCTGTTGGTGGGGTTGTAGTCTCTGTTGGTGGTGGGGTTGTTGTTTCTGGTGGTGTGGGGCAACCGCTGACTAACAACCCGGTGGCGATGATGATAACTAAAGTGGCTAATAAACCTTTTTTTAACATTACCAGATCGACCTCCTCTATTAGTTTAAATTAACCGGTTTATAAGTTTTTCTCATATCATTTAACTACCCCCTTCCCGCATACGGGCTAGATTTTTTTCAGTAACCATCCTTATACATGCTGTCTAAAAACTTTTTCTGCCAGAGGTTGAGCATCGACCATCTATCACCTCCAGCACCTCAACCGTTATCTCCAAAGGCTATCACCATTTTTAGATTTATTTTGCTCACTTTTGAGATTAATTTTACACCCCGTCCCCAGCCAAAGTCAATTATCCTTCCCTGCGTTCCCAACTGCACGGGTAAATTCACCTGGCTGTAATTCACCCCCGCCAGCTTTCTTAAAGCGCTACTCCATTGATTACGTAAAGTGGGCCACTATTGGCAGTAAGGTTACGCATACGTGCAGGGCCAATAAATTTTTCTAACCCTATGGCATCAATTGCTTCTCTGAACGACCCATTTGAGTAATAATAGTATCACGTTGCGTTTAAAGTAGTCAATACCTCAGGTTTCTTAAGGGGATTCAGCTGTGTTGATAACTTGCTTTTGTAGTAGTATTATATCACGGATACCTTACTTGCTGGCTCTTAAATTAGCGGCCTAATATCCCAATGTGCGCTGGCGATGGGAGGCGAATTTGAGGTTGCCGGCAGTGCGCTTCAAGATGCCGCCAACCTGACTGCTATAAGCTATGCTGTGCTTGGCTTTGACAGATATGATATAGTAGAATAAACAGAAAAGCAGATAGAAGGAGCTGCTGAATGGTGCCCGATAGTTGAGCCAGCCAAGCACCTGGGGATGGCAGGCAAGGTCGGGGAAATCAGTTTGTGTTGTGATTTTTACCATAGTCATCAGGTGCACGCAATAAACCTTAATTACTAGTTAGTTCACGCTCACTGCTTAGGCCGTGGCGAAAAATACTGTAGATTTTTTATCAGGTAGTTGTAAAACGTGCTCTCAAATACTGAATGGAGGTGAAAAGGGATGACAGTACTGAAAATTGATGAGGGGAAATGCACCGGATGTGGCATTTGCCAGTTAGCCTGCTCGGCGGTTAAAGAAGGTGTTTTTAATCCTGAGATGGCTTGCGTGCAAATTCATTCGGAATATGGGAAGGATGGCCTGACGGTGAGTGGAGAATTCTGTGACTTGTGCTTGAAGTGCGTGGAAACTTGCCCCACCGAAGCCATCTCAGTAGTGGATGGCGTGCTCAACTTTGATGAGGAAAGTTGTACCGAGTGCGGCTTGTGCGTGGATGTTTGCCCCCATGGTGTTATCCACATGTCACCTTCACACAAAGTGATAGTATGTGATCAATGTGGTGAGTGCTTATCCTGGTGTCCCCATGAAGCAATCTATAAGGAGAAGGTTGCAGCCTGATATCTCCATTACCGATCTGGAGAAAACAGGCGAGCCCATCTTCAATCTGAGCAGGCTGTTTAATATCAGGGAGGGATTTAAGGCAGACGACGATTATCTGCCTGCGCGTTTTTTGGGGAACCGTTAAAGTCTGGTAGAGCTGCCGGGCAATTATTACCGCATCAAGAATTTAGTAGTTGAATTATTAACCAGCAGGAAAGTGAAGCGGCACAGCTACCAGTTTAATACTAGTAACACTGGATAATCGTATATCTCTTCCGTTGCTAATTGACTGGTTTTAAAAAGGTATGCTGATGGGCCGTTATTTTAAGATATCCAGACTAGATAAGAGATGAGTGACATAGAAACAGATAAAACTGATGAATTGAAAGAGACCACCAGGCGCCTGGGCGAGGCGCCTCTAGTGAAACTACTTCTCCAGTTGAGCCTGCCTGCTATGGGCTCAATGATAACACTAGCCCTTTATAACTTAGTTGACACCTTCTGGGTGGCTAAGCTGGGATATCAGGCCATCGCTGCACTGACTGTGGTGATTCCTTATCACATATTGGTTGTTGCCATCAGCGTTGGCTCCGGCATCGGTATTAATTCCCTTGTTTCTCGGCGCTTTGGCGAAAGAAATGTTGAGGCTGCCAATAACGCCGCCGGGCAGATTTTCCCGCTTGCTGGCTTTTTCGGCACAGTCTTCCTGATAGCTGCCGTTTTCTTTCCCGAAACTATTCTCACTATCAGCGGTGCTACTCCAGATATTATGGATTTGGCCACCCAGTACCTGGTAGTTATCGGCCTGGGCATGCCTTTCCTTATCTTTATGATAATAGCTAATGGTCTTCTCCGTGGTTCGGGAGAATCGGTCAAGCCAATGGTATTCATGGTTACGGCCACGGTTGCAAACATCATCCTTGACCCCTTTCTCATTTTTGGTTACGGTCCGTTCCCAGAGATGGGTATCCGCGGCGCAGCTCTGGCTACAGCAATCGCCTACCTGCTCGGTGCTGGGCTGTGTTTTTATTATGTTGTGGGGCACAAGTCTGTCTACCGGGTGAGGCTGCGCAATCTCATCCCCAGTCTACCGATAATGCGAGAAATTTACCGCGTTGGCTTACCATCAATGATAATAGAAATTATGGAAAGCGTGGTATTTGCCATATTAAACTTCGTTCTTTCAGCGTTCGGGTCATTAGCCTTGGCCGCTGGCGGCCTGATGATACGTATTGTTGACCTGGCTTTTATGCCTATTTTTGGCGCTTCCAATGGGCTCTTACCCATCGTTGGTTTTTGCTTTGGGGCTGGGCTTTGGCGCCGGTTGTGGAGGGCGGTTAAGTTAGCTTCAGTTGGGCTTGTTTTACTGCTGGGTATAGCTACTGTAATAATGGAAATCTTCAGCCCCCAGCTTGTTGGCATCTTCAGTCGCGACCCGGAATTGTTGGCTATCGCTGTGCCTGCCATGCGTATTTGCCTGTCGACACTGGCTTTATTTGGCCCGATGGTTTTATTTGTCACCACTTTTCAGGGGCTGTCCAAGGGTAAGGACGCTTTACTCCTTTCACTGGTCCGCCAGCTCATCTTCTTTATTCCATTACTTTTTCTTCTGCGATGGGCTTGGGGAATGACCGGTGTTTGGCTGTCACTGCCAATTTCGGATATCCTCGCTTTTATCGTGTCGGGACTATGGCTTTTCCGGGAGTATCGGCGGCAGCAGGGCATGTCACCTATCACACCTGCCGCGGGGATTAAAATGTGATATAATTTTCTAGGTTAATATCTTGCTTGATGTAGTATACTTCAGGATATAATTAGGTAATCAATATAATTAGGTAATAAATAGGAGGGTGTAATATGAGTTACAAGCGTAAAGTGCTTCGCGTCAACCTTACTACCGGAAGCGTGGCCACAGAGCCTTTAAACGAGGCCTGGACCGAAAAATATTATGGGGGGCGAGGTTTAGGTGTAAAATACCTCTATGAGGAGCTTAAAGAGGGTGTTGCCCCACTATCGAAGGAGAATAAACTTATCCTGGCCACAGGTCCTCTTACGGGAACAATTGTGCCGTGTTCAGGCAAGTTAGCTATTATTACCAAATCGCCAGCCACGGGGGGGATACTTGATTGCTCCATTGGAGGCCGTTTTGCTGCGCAGCTTAAATTTGCTGGCTACGATATGTTGATTATCGAAGGACAGGCAAAAGCCCCGGCTTACCTGGTAATTGATAATGAAAAAGTAGAAATTCGTGATGCCAGTCAGCTTTGGGGCAAAGGTATTTTTGAAACCGAGTCGCAACTGCACGGAGAGCATGGGGTGGCAACAAGTGTGCTAAGCATTGGCCCCGCTGGGGAGAATTTAGTTTCCTTTGCCTGCATCGGCTCGGAATACTACCGCCAGGCAGGCCGTGGTGGTGTCGGCTCCGTCATGGGAAGCAAGAAGTTGAAGGCTATTGTCTGTTCCGGGAGTACGGGTGTGGCTGTTCCTGACATGTCGCGCCTTCTGGAGTTAACTAAAAAGTTAATAAAGGAAGACGTGCTAACCGATACCAATCTTTGGGCTTATACCGAAGGCACCTCGACGATTGTTGATATGAGCAATTCAGCCGGGATATTGCCGACCAGAAACTACCAGGATGGTGTATTTGAGGGTGCCGCTAAAATTAATGCCGATAGCATCCAGAAGCTCCAGCCCAAGAAAAAAGCTTGTTTTTCCTGCGCTCTGGGTTGTGGGAATTACAGCGATATAAAAGGTAATGCCGTGGAGGGCCCGGAATACGAGACCCTAGCTTTGGCTGGGTCTAACTGCGGAGTGGATGACCTGGGAGCAATTATCAAGTTCAACGCCGACTGTGATGACCTGGGGCTGGATACAATATCTACTGGTAATGTGCTGGGTTTTGCCATGGAAATGACGGAAAAAGGAATAAAGGATTTTGGCGTACAATTTGGTGATATAGAGACTTACTCAAAAATACCCCGCCTGGTTGCACAATTGAAAGGGGTGGGGGAGGAGTTAAGCCAGGGGGTGAAGAAGCTGGCCAAGAAATACGGCACCACTGATTTTGCTATGGAGGTTAAGGGGTTGGAGTTACCCGGCTATGACCCGCGAGGCTCTTGGGGGATGGGTCTGGCTTATGCCACTGCCAACCGTGGCGGTTGCCATATGAGCGCCTGGCCTATTGCCGAGGAAGCTTTTGGTGACGTTGACCCGTTTACTATTGAAGGGAAGGCTCAGATGGTGATAAACGCACAGAACTATAACGCCATTAAGTTTTCCCTTATCTTGTGCGATTTCTGGGCGCTTTCTATGGAAACCATGAGTGAAATAATGTCCTGCGTGTTTGGCCGCGATGTTCCTGTAGCTGAACTGGAAAAGGCGGGGGAGCGTATCTGGACTCTACTCAGATTGTTCAATGTCAGGGAAGGTTTTAGGGTAGCTGACGATTATATACCTGGCCGGTTCTTAAAAGAACCCCTGAAGTCCGGGACTCCTGCCGGGAAATTGTTCCCGCCTGAAAAGTTCAACTCTATGTTACGGGAGTATTACCAAATTCGCGGTTGGGATGATTCGGGAGTTCCTACACCAGAGAAGCTTAAAGAATTGGACATGTAAGGGGTGGCAGATGGCAGTGGCCTGGGTTCGCACGCATGGGTCGCTATCTTCACACCCTGTTAAAGAGGGTATAGGCAGAGGAGATGGTGTCCCGGTAATGTTCCAAGGAAAAAGACTGAAGGTTAGGGAGGTTTTTTCCAGGTTGCATATCCCTGAAGAGCTAGTGTCGTTTGTTGCTATAAATGGCGTGAAATCTGCTAAAGATGCCTGGGTAATAGATGGGGATAAGGTAACTATTTTCGCCTTGGTAGCCGGTGGTTAGGCATAAGGCCAATAACTACTAGGGCATTGACAAATAAAGATTCTGTTATAGAATAGTCTAAACCGATACTTTTTGGGTAAGGGGAAAAATAATAAAAAATAATATATAAGAAATGAGGTGATGTCATGTAATGGAGAGTAAGGTATCTTGTAGAGATGATTTAAAAAACTTGCAAAGGGGGTATCAGGTGAAAAGAAGAAGATTGCTAACAGCAGTTATTGGCATCAGCTTGGCGCTGGTGCTGGCGTTGTCACTACCGCTGGTCAGTGGTTGCCCGGGAACAACAACACCAACAACACCAACAAATGGAGGAACACCAGCAAAGGTTTACGAATTGAGGATGCAGCACTCCTGGGGTGCTGCCGAAAACCACTTCTTTCAGCAGTATGCCGATATTGTCGAGGAGATGAGCGGCGGGCGGATTAAGATTGCGGTATTCTCTGACGGTGAGTTAGTGAGTATGGAGGAACTTTGCGATGCCGTAGCGGCAGGGACCATCGACATCGGGCATACCCATCCCGATTATTACTCAGGTGTGGTTCCCGAAGGTTACCTTGAATCGGCCCCCTATCTATGGAGAACGTTAGAGGAGGAAATGGCTACTGGCTACCAATATGGAATTGGAGCCATATACACTGAAGCTTTTGAAGAGAAGTATGGTTACCATGTCCTCGGGCACGAACTATGCGACCCGGGTGCTCTGATGTTCACCAGACCGATTTATAGCCTGGCAGACATGGAAGGGTGTGTGATAAATGTTTGTGACCCCTACGCGTCGATATTGGCCAAACTGGCAGGTGCCTCGGCGACTTACATGGGCCCCGAGGAGATATATACCGCGCTGTCTACGGGTGTTCTTGATGGGGTTGAGTACGGAGCAGCCAGCGCCATGTATGCAATGGGGTTCCACGATGTTGCCAAGTATTATTTAAAGCCGGAACATCAGGTTGCCTGGTTCCCGTTTTACTTTATAAATCAGGACCTGTGGGACGAGCTACCTCCTGACCTGCAAGCGATTCTTACCGAGGGCGTCAGCGCTAATGCCACATATATGAAAGCCTGGTATTCTGAACGAGAAGTAAAGGCCCTGGCGCTGATGCGGGAGGCTGGCGTTACGGTATGTACGTTACCTGATGAAGATGTGGAAGCCATCTTCCAGGAGACACTAGAGTGGCTAACGGAAGACTACGCCTCGCTGTCCCCTAGGTGCGCGAGGGCAGCCGACATATGCCTTGAAGCACTGAGGGACTTCGGGCGTATAGACTGAGTCAAATGCGATTGGGGGGAGAGGGAAACCCTCTCCCCCTCCATGGCTGGAACTGCTTAACTTGCCGATGGCAAGTTAGATAGTACGCTGTAAGATTTGAGCTAACCTTAAGCAGGCTTGGTGTAAATAAATATAGGTGAGAATTGCCAATGAAGTGGCTTAGGCTTACTGTTAAGGTTATTGATTTCTCCAGCGACGCTGTTGCCAAGTATGTTTGCTGGGTAATTCTGGCTCTTATGGCCCTTACCTTCTATGACGTGGTAATGAGGTATTTCTTCAACTCCCCTACTATCTGGGTTTATGAACTGGTCGGGTTGGTTTTTGGTCCTCTCTGGTTGCTGGTCGGCGCCTACCTGCTCACTCATGATGAGCATGTCCGTATGGATATTTTCTGGCGGCGCCTCTCTCCCAGAAATCAGGCCATTATAGACCTGATTACCTACACACTTTTCTTCTTTTACAGTATTCTGATAGTGGTGTACGGGTGGGATTATTTCATGACATCCTTTATTCGTCAAGACCATCTCAGCATGACGATGTGGAAACCCCTTGTATGGCCGTTTAAACTATTTCTACCCGTAGGAGTTGGCCTCATGGTGCTGGCGGGTATAGCTAAATATATCCGTGACCTCTATATGGCTATCACCGGGAGACGACTGGAATGAGTATTGAGTGGATTACCCTGATCTTTTTTAGTAGCATGTTTCTGCTCCTGGCGCTTGGGCTACCTGTAGTCTTCACCCTGGGCGCTCTGAGCTTGCTTTTCGCCTTTTTCTTATGGGGGCCAGAGTCCGTCGGTATGGGGCTCCTAGGAGCTGTCAGCGTGGTAAGATATACCCTTCTGGTCTGCGTTCCCCTGTTTGTGTTTATGGGGATGATGATGTACCACTCCGGCATCGCCGATGACCTCTATAACGTGTTTCAGAACTGGCTGGCTCCTATTCCGGGTTGTCTGGCATCAGCTACAATAGGGGTTTGTACTATATTTGCCGCTATAGTCAGCTCCGAGGCAACTGCCACCCTGACCATGGGGAGCATTGCCCTGCCCCTGATGCGCAAGCGGGGATATAGCAAGACTATAGCAACCGGGTGCATCCAGGCGGGAGCGGCTCTGGGATTCCTTATCCCACCCAGCTGCATTGCCATCCTCTATGCCGTCATTGCCAAGGAGTCAGTGGGCAGACTCTTCGCCGGGGGCATGCTCCCCGGACTGCTGCTGGCCACCCTCTTTATTCTCTATATAACAATAAGATGCAAAATTCAGCCGAGTATAGCTCCCTCTATACCCAAGGCGGATAGGCCTCCCTGGGGGGAAAAGGTGCGGTCCCTTAAGGGTTTAATCCTCCCCGTAGGCATCATCGCGCTGGTTATGGGGTCGATTCTTTCGGGGCTGACCACCCCCGTAGAGGCTTCGGCTATAGGCGCCTTGGCCAGCTTGATAGCTGTTGCCATCAAGCGCCGGCTTAACGGCAAGATTCTTCAGGATTCAACGCTGGCGAGCTTGAAGCTCACCGGCATAATGATGTGGATTTTCATGGGGGCATTAACCTTCGGCAAAGTCTACGACGCCCTGGGGGCCAAGGATATAACAGAGATGGTCATGGCTAATGTGCCGCTGGGGCGCTGGGGCGTTCTCATACTGATACAGCTAACCTTCTTCGTCTTGGGTACGTCTTTAGATGATACCGCCATCCTGTTTATCACCATGCCTGTCTATATCCCTATAATCAGGGAGCTGGGTTTTGACCCGATATGGTTCGGGGTCCTTTACATCGTCAATATGCAGATGGCTTATCTAACCCCACCCTTCGGCTACTGTCTGATGTTAATTAAGGGGGTGGTCCCACCGGATATAACTATGGGAGACATATACCGTTCAGTTGTGCCCTTTGTGATGATTCAGGCGGTTGGCCTGGCTATCATTATGATATTCCCTGAGATAGTCCTCTGGCTTCCCCGCCTCGCATTCGGGTAAAGGCGGTGGATATTGTGGAAACCTCGTCTCCTTGTTCCCGCTAATATCGCCTGCTGGGCGGCCCCGGCGGTGACCTGGCAAAAACAGGGTAGATAATGGGTGAAACCTAACGTGGGGCTAACTAACCTTGGTGTGCTTTCGTTGATTTCAGCAGAAAGGGGGTTTTATTATGGGTTCAAATCTCGGGACAGTTGGTATTTTTGAATCGGTGCGAGAGCAGCCTGCCGCTGTTGGTGAGAAGATGAATGAGGGTGAACATTGGTAATAGCAGAAATAAATGGCCGACTATCATTAGTGATAATAAATTACATTGTTTTTAGGAGGTAATATTAAGTGACCGGAAAAAATATCGTAAAAATAGTGACTGATATTCCAGGACCCAAAAGCCGCCAATTGTATAGCGAGAATGAGCAGAATGTTCCCAGGGGCGTTGGTCATCAAACACCGATCGCTGTTTCAAGCGCCAAGGGGGCTACTGTAACCGACGTTGATGGCAACACATATTTTGATTTTGCCGGTGGAATAGGAGTACTAAATGTAGGTCATCGCGCTGATGAAGTTGTTAGAGCGATAAAAGAACAAGCGGATAAGTATCTTCATGTTTGCTTTCATGTCCTTATATATGAATCTTACATTCGTCTCGCCAATAAGCTGAATACAATAACCCCGGGGCAATTCCCAAAGAAGACCCTGTTATTAAATAGTGGTGCTGAGGCAGTTGAAAATGCAATCAAAATTGCCAAGTATTATACGAAACGATATGGGGTGCTATCATTTTTGGAGGGATTTCATGGCAGAACTGCCCTGGCCATGAGCCTCACCGGGCAAATCCAGCCGTACAAGTCTAATTTTGGACCCTCTGTTCCTTGGGTATATCACCTGCCGTTTGCTTACTGTTATAGATGCCCCTTTGGCCAGACCTACCCTTCTTGTGAAGTTGTCTGCGCTAGATATATGGAGCGTGTTTTCGAAAGTGAAATATCGGCAGATGCGATAGCGGCGCTGATTGTTGAGCCAGTTCAGGGTGAGGGGGGCTTTATTGTCCCGCCAAAGGAGTTTTTTCCTGAACTCCGCAGAATCTGCAACGAGCACGGGATTGTGTTTATTGATGATGAGATCCAGACTGGCTTTGCCAGGACAGGGAAGTTGTTTGCTGCAGAGCATTTCTCAATCGAGCCAGATATGGTACTTACCGCCAAGTCACTTGGCGGTGGTATGATTATAAGTGCTGTTACAGGCAAGGCGGAAATTATGGAAGCGCCACATGTTGGAGGGTTAGGTGGAACGTATGGCGGCCACCCGCTTTCGTGCCAAGCCAGCCTAGCCACCATTGATATAATTGAGAGGGATAACTTAGCCGGCAGGGCTGATTCAATTGGTAAAAAATTAAAAGAAGCGCTTTATGCCATGCAGGAGAGATACCCCATTATCGGTGATGTTCGCGGGTTAGGTGCGATGGTTGCGGTAGAACTGGTTAAAGATAGAGCGACAAAAGAACCGGCCCCCAAGGAGACTGCTCAGATACGGGTAAAGTGCTACCAAAATGGGTTGATAATGTTAAGCGCCGGTATTCACCATAATGTGATGAGGATTCTGGTTCCCTTGGTAATAACAGACGAGGAACTTGAAGAGGCGCTATCTATCCTGGAAGAAGCTTTTAAGAGTATTTGATAGATTGAGCTTGATATCATTATAGAGATTGAAATAGCGGGCTATACAAACCTTCCGGCGCTTGGATTGATTCAGAGGGTTTGGCAGGTGGTGTTGCACTTAAAGAATTCAACGATTGATTTTGGAGGAGGCGCATGACCGCAGGTTATATCGGTAAAATCTTAATCGTAGATTTGACCTCGGGTGAGGTGAAGGAAGAGCGGCTCCCGGATGAGTTATACCGGGAGTTCATTGGTGGGGTAGGATTGGGGGTAAGACTGCTTTATGAGCGTCAGCCTGGCAAGGTAGACCCTTTGGGGCAACAAAACATCTTGGGCTTTATGCCCGGGTTGCTGAGCGGTACGGCTGCACCCAGTTCATCCCGGCTTACCCTGGTATCTAAGTCTCCTTTGACTGGCGGTTGGGGAGATGCCAGCGTTGGGGGTTACATGGGTTTTGACCTAAAGCGCGCTGGCTATGATGGTATCCTGTTTTACGGGATTTCTCCAAAGCCAGTCTATTTATTAATATGTCAGGGTAAAGCTGAGCTAAAAGACGCCTCCCACCTTTGGGGCAAGGATACCATTGAGACGGAAGAGACACTGCGCAAAGAGATAGGGGACACGCGGCTTAGGGTAGCCTGTATAGGCCCTGCGGGGGAAAAACTGTCACTGATTTCGTCGGTAATGACTGAGGGAGGCAGAGCGGCGGCTAGGTCGGGGTTGGGGGCAGTAATGGGCTCTAAGCGCCTGAAGGCTGTTGCTGTGAGGGGGCAAAATGTTGTTCCTGTGGCTGACAATACAAGAGTGCAACAGCTACAGAAACAGTTCATTAAAGATGTTAAAGAGACGAAGGTGAAGTTCATTGGCACACTGAAGAGCCTGGGGACAGTCGGCAACACTGAAGGCTTTATAGCTGGGGGAGCTACCCCAATCAAGAACTGGAGCCTGAATGGGGAAGATAGCATGCCTGCCGATGCCCAACCGTATGGCATCGGTGTGAACAGTTATTTAGTGAAGAGGCATACCTGTGTTGGTTGCCCCATAGGTTGTGGGGGTAGTGTCAGGACGGAAGAGACCGGGGAATGCCTTAGGCCGGAGTACGAAACAGTAGCCGGCTTTGGCCCCATGTGCCTGATTAACGATATGGCCGCGATTATTACAGCCTGTAATATATGTGATCGCTACGGCATAGATACTATCTCGGTAAGCACAACTATTGCTTTTGCTATCGAGTGTTATCAGCGGGGGATTTTAACCAAGCAGGATACCGATGGCATTGAGCTTACCTGGAATAACCCTTCGGCCGTAATAGCTATACTGAAGAAGATAGTAAAGAGGGAAGGGATTGGCGATGTGCTTGCCGATGGAGTTAAAAGGGCGGCCGAAAGAATTGGGCATGGGGCTGAGGAGTCTGCCATTCATGTAGGCGGTCAAGAGATGGGTTTTCACGACCCGCGGCAACTTCCCGCCCGTGGTACTGGCTACATATGTGACCCAACACCAGGGCGGCACACTACATTCTTTGTCGGGACCATACTGGAGAGAGCCGGTTCGCCCGGACCGTATCCCGAGCTTTGGGGACCTAAGGTAGAGCTTCGCGATTATGAACATAAATCGGTTATTTACAGTGCGGCTATTAAGTATGAGCAGGTAGTAGCCTCGGCGGGTGTATGCAAGTTCGCTCTGTTTCAGGGAACCTTCCCGGCAATAGACCTTATCGCGGCTGTTACCGGCTGGGACTTTACTCCTGAAGAAGCGATGGTAACCGGCGAGAGGATACAAACTCTGCGTCAGCTGTTTAACATTAGAGAGGGCATTAACCCCATCGAGATTCGTTTGCCACAGCGAGTTAGCCAACCGACAACCTCCGGGCCGTTAAAGGGTATCACTTCAGATTTTGACCTCTTACGTAAGCAGTATTACGAGGCGGCGGGATGGAACCCAGAAACCGGCCACCCCATAGAATCAAGATTGGAAGAGTTAGGACTCAGGGATTTAGTCAACAGGGACTAGGTTTACCTAGATTTTGCCCAGAACAGAATACAGAGGTGCAGGATGCATGTATTAGAGGATAGACCATGGTTTAAGTTCTGGCCAGAAGGCGTGCCACGGCATATAGACTACCCCCAGATACCGCTATTTGAGTTCCTGTCCAACGCGGCTAAAAAATACCCTGCCAATATTGCTTTTAGCTGCCAGGGGAACAGCTTGACTTATGCCGAGTTGGATACAGCCGTTAACAAACTGGCCGCCGGTCTCCAGGATCTGGGGATAAACAAGGGGGATAGTGTAGTGCTTTTTCTCCCCAATAACCTGGAGTTTGTTATCGGATATTACGGAATATTAAAGGCAGGTGGTATAGTTAGCCCGGCCAATCCACTATATAAGGGTAGGGAGTTGAAACACCAGCTTAATGACTGCCGGGCCGCTGGCATTATCACCGATGGAAATTCTTACCCCTTAGTCAGAGAAATCAGAGATGAAACTGGATTGAAAGCCGTGATATTGAGTGACACAGAAGGGACTGAAGGAGCACTTTCGTTGGCGGAAATTCTAGCCAAGTATCCACCGGCCCCGCCTGCGGTTGATATAAAGCCTAAAGAGGATATAGCCGCCATTGAATATACCGGTGGCACAACGGGATTATCCAAGGGAGCAATGCTGACTCACTATAACCTGGTGGCTAATGCCATACAGAATGCGGCATGGTTAGGCTGGAGTGATAAAGATGTCATTATCGGTGTGCTTCCCTTCTACCACAGTTGGGGCGCTTGTACCTGTGTAAATTCACCAATCTACGTAGGCGCTCAAGTGATTACGCTTCCCCGTTTTGATGCTGAAGAGCTACTTATGACTATCGAAAGAGAGAAGGCAACGGTACTTTATGGTGCTGCCTCTATGTTTACTATGTTAGTAAATAGCCCGCTTATAGAGAAATATGACCTTTCTAGCTTGAAATATGTCAAAGCGGGGGCGATGCCGATACCACCCGAGGCCAAGGAGAGGTGGGAACGGCTAACCAGTGTCAAAATGGTTTTGGGCTATGGACTGAGCGAAGCCTGCCCGGAAACTCATGATTCTCCGCTACAAAGGGTGAAGCCGGGAACGGTAGGAATACCTATTATGGATACCGACGCCCGAATTATGGATGAGGCAACGGGTGAAACTGAGCTGCCGCCGGGTGAGGTAGGTGAGCTGGTAATCAGGGGACCTCAGGTCATGAAGGGATACCTTAACAGGCCGGAGGATGATAAGGAAGCACTCCGGGACGGCTGGCTTTACACCGGGGACCTGGCGCTGGTGGATGAGGAAGGGTACTTTAGCATTGTTGACCGCAAGAAGGAGATAATAAAATACAAAGGCTATACCATCGCCCCGGCTGAGGTCGAGGCAGCGCTCTATGAACACCCGGCAGTTAGAGAGTGCGCCGTGGTGGGTAAACCGGATGCCCTGGCTGGTGAAGTGCCTAAAGCTTTTATAGTAGTGAAGGAGGGGTGCACCTTATCCGAGGATGAGGTTATTAAATTTTGTGGACAAAGGGTTGCTCCGTACAAGAAGGTACGTGAGGTTGAGTTTATAGAGGAAATACCAAAAACGCGGGTAGGTAAGGTTTTGAGAAGAGTGCTCAGAGATGGAGAGAGAAGACTATAGTCAAGATGAATTTTGTAGACTCTGGTTGCCAGGAGACCTTTAAAAGAGTATCCTTACCAATATAGTCCTGATTTTTTGCTTTGGCTGCAAATCTTCAGTAAAATATAATTAAGAGGAGGCAAGCCATGGGCATCAAGATTTACCAGATTACACAGCCACAGATAATTCGCTTCGGTGTAGGGGCTATCGATACCCTTGGCGGTGAGGCTAATAAGCTGGGGGTTAAAAAAGCTCTTATTATCACTGACCCCGGGGTTTACCAGTCCGGCTTAGCAGGTCCGGTTAAGGAGCAGCTGTCTGAAGCCAAACTTTCAGTGGAAGTTTTCTCCGAATCAGAGCCCGAACCGACATTAACCAAGCTAAATGCGGCCGCTAAGAAGCTCCGGAAAGGTAACTACGACCTCCTGGTAGGGCTTGGCGGAGGGTCAAGTATGGACACGGCTAAGGGGCTCTCGGTTCTCCTGGCTCACGGCGGGGATGGCCAGGATTATGTTGGGGTGGATAAGGTTCCCGGGCCTGGTATCCCGCTCTTCACATTGCCCACTACAGCCGGAACCGGGAGCGAAGTAACCAATATCGCTGTCTTCGGCGACCCGGAGAAAGAGCTTAAGCTGGGAATGGTGAGCCCCCATTTATTAGCGCGGCTGGCTCTGGTGGACCCTGCTCTCACTTATGGCTGTCCTCCAGGGGTCACCGCTGCCTCCGGGATAGATGCCCTCGTCCATGCTATTGAATGCTACACCAGCATTAAAGCTAATAGCTTTTCCGATGCCCTGGCTCTGCAGGCCATGCGGCTTATTGCCGGTAGCCTGAGGGCCGCCGTCAGCAACGGTTCAGATAAAGAGGCCCGCAACCAGATGGCTGAAGGGGCGCTCCTAGCCGGTATTGCCTTTGGCAATGCCGGTGTGGCGGCTGTCCATGCCCTTGCCTACCCCCTCGGGGCACGGTTTCACGTGAGCCATGGAATGGCTAACGGGCTTCTCCTCTCTTATGTTATGGAATGCAACCTCGAGGCAAACTTCCCCAAGTACGCTGTTATTGCCCGGATGTTGG
>Ga0315552_1000363_pt1 | contig 27952 bp, 21 predicted proteins | sample SalMarSW160170MG_2_FD_203102 | JGI IMG/M metagenome (GOLD analysis project Ga0315552, IMG submission 203102) | Salt marsh sediment microbial communities from the Plum Island Ecosystem LTER, Massachusetts, United States - Salt Marsh Sediment SW1601-70 ...
GACCGGAGCCGTTGAACCACTCATTTATATCGTTACTGATATTTGTCAATCTCATATTGTTTTTTTTGGTTATGTTAAAATTACTTTGTTACATTTCTTTTTGTTTGATTTTATCCCGAAGCTCGGCGGCCAGCTCATAATCTTCACATTGTACCGCTGCATCCAGTTGCCGGCGCAGATTCAACAATTCCATTTTCTTTTTTGCATCCGGCGGTGTTGTCGAGGGAATCTTGCCGCAATGAGTTGTTCCTCCGTTATGAGCTTTCTCAATAAGTGGATGAAGCGATTTCTCAAAAACTTCATAGTCGTGTTGACAACCGAGAACTCCTTCCTTACGAAAATGATCCAGTGTTAAGCCACAGTTGGGACATGCGAGCTGTTGTTCTGAGGGACCGGAAAGTTCGTCATCTGTTGGTTGTACGGCGAGCAGATTGCTCAGCAGCTCGTTAATGGGGATATGACTTTTAATAGTAATATCCTGCTGGGCCGCGCAGTGCTCGCAGATATGCATCTCTGTACGGATTCCATCGCTAATCTCAGTCAGGTGTATTGTTGCATCGTTCTTGTTACAAATCTGACATTGCATATTTAACTCTTTTTCCTGTTCTACAATGAGGATACCTTTTATGAGTCCCGGCTCTTTAAGAATTGATCCTCACTTTACATTATTTTACCAGAACTGCATTATTTTGCAATAGATTAAAAAGAAGTTACAGCATCCAGATTAAATAATCGACAAATTCGGAGTCCGGCTGCAGATTGATTTTTCTAATCGCCGAATTTAGCCGAACATCCCGGTTCTTCGACAACTTTGATGTTTTGTAATTTTACCCCTTTTGGAAGTTTTGGTCCAAGTTTATCGTATATATATTTGGCTACGTTTTCCGCGGTGGGATTGTTCTGTTGAAAGTATTTTAACCTTTCCAGCGCGGTATTATCGAACTCGGCCACCAGGTTATCGAGCAGCTCCCTGAGTTTATGGAAGTTCATTACGATTCCCATATTATTGAGCTTGTTACTGCTGACATTGGCGATAACAAGCCAGTTATGCCTGTGTGAGGATTCTTTCGAACCATCGGGCAATACCAATTGATGAGACGCCTGGAAATGTGTTTCAACGCTAATTGTAAACATAAAGCTGTTTGATCCCCTATGATTTATCGGGGGTTGTTTTTTGAAGACGTTTTTTCAAACGTTCATGAATATTCTTGGGAATCAAATTAGACAGATCCCCGCCCAGGGAAGCAATCTCACGAATCAGGGTCGAGCTGGTGAAGCCGTACTGTTCGGAAGTCATTATAAAGACGGTTTCTATGCCGGTTACGGCTCGATTGGTCATTGCAAGCTGGAATTCATATTGGACATCGGTAAGGCTTCTTAATCCCCGTAAAATTACGTCCGCTTTCTTTTTTGTAGCGTATTCTACCGTTAGCCCTTCGAAACTTTCGACCGAGACTCCCGGCATTTTCACATTATCCAACAGTTCTGCTATCATCTCCACGCGTTCTTCGGGGGTAAAAAGCTGGTTTTTAATCGGACTTCGTCCGACGGCGATTATAAGCTCATCGAACAGCTTAATACCCCGGCTGACAACATCGAGGTGCCCGTTTGTAATCGGATCGAACGAACCTGGAAAAATCGCTCTAATATATTTTTTTCTCATTTGGCACCTTTAAGAAAACAGGTGGTTATTATATCCCAAACTTGCCTGCTGTCAAATAGAACAGGCTGTTCCGATTTTATCGAGTATTTTGCGTTTAGCGGATTGCATTTGGAGATTTTGACCAGGCATGCCCCGTCCAACAAGTTTAATCGGACTTTTTTCCCGCGTTGTAAGCCAAACAACACCAGAAGTTTCAGCCCCGGCATCTGCACATAAATACGATTTTTTGAGACGAAATGAAGTTTCCCTTTTCTTATCTTTATGAGATAATTATAATGTATTGTTATATAAGGGCGATAAACAGAAACAATCAGTCAAAAGATATTCTTTTGAATAATGCGCTGAATCAACATATTATGTAAGGAAGATTTTCTGAAACAATTATGTACGGAAGGGCAAATATGATTAATAACAAACGTAAAGGATTCACATTGATAGAGCTTTTAGTGGTTATAGCTATCATTGCATTATTAATGGGCATATTAATGCCGGCGCTGCATCGGGTCAAGAAACAGGCGCAGGAGATGGCCTGTCGGGCTAATCTGCGTCAATATGGCATTGCGCATAACATATATTTGGATGATTATGATTTTAAGTATCCTGATGCATGGACATCGTTGGTTATGACTGAAGAACCTGTCAGCGGATACCAGCGTTATTGCCGATGGCACGATCCGAGATACCCGGCTGATGGTCCATTCTGGCCTTACCTCGCGGCGGAGAAGGTACATCTTTGCCCGTTGTTTAATTCTCTTGCCAGAACTTACGGTGCGAACCATCCGTCTCACGATCCGGCTATTCCAGTTGTTCCGTATTACAATTACAGTATGAACTACTTCCTCAGTAAAAAGAAGCGTTCGGAATTCACCAGAACTCTCTCGGAGATATTCTTCTTCTCAGAAGAGAACATGTGGTTAAGGACCGGTTGCTCGTTTGTTCTTAACGATAATGCATTATGTGGCGACGGGCGTGACTGGTTCGGTACGTTTCACAATACCAAGAGCGGAGATCTTGACTCCGGTAGCGTTAACGCCGTCTTTGTGGATGCACACGTAGAGCCTGTAATTTCGGCTCTTCGCGATGAAGATCCATCCGATAAATCGGAAATGGAATACGGTACATACGAAAAATTCAGTTGGCCTTACAAAAGGGATCCAACGCAATAAGTTGTTATATTTCGATTTACTCCTTTAGCCACATATCGAGCCAGCCGATAACGGTTTCATGCCAGAGGATGGAATTGTGCGGCTTTAGTACCCAGTGAGTTTCATCCGGGAAATAGAGAAGTTTGCCGGGAATCCCACGTCTTTGCAAAGCATTAAACGTACCCAGACCCTGAGTTTCGGCAACCCGGAAATCCGAAGCTCCGTGAATCACCAGCATGGGAGTTTTCCAGTTATTGACAAAGTTTACAGGATTATGCTTTTCATAGCCTTCCGGATTTTCCCAGGGTGTACCGATATGGTCCCATTCGGGAAACCATAGCTCTTCGGTATCGAAGTAAGCCATCCGCTCGTCGAGGTTACCATCATGATTGACCAGACAACGAAAACGGTCGGGCCAGTTGCCCGCAATCCAGTTGATCATATATCCGCCAAAGGAAGCTCCTAATGCCCCGACTCTATCACCGTCGGCCCAGGGATAACGCTCAAGGGCGGCGGCGAGACCTTTTTGTAAATCTTCCAGAGGTTTACCGCCCCAGTCGCCGCGGATGGAATCGGTGAAATCCTGCCCGTATCCGGTCGAGCCGTGGAAATCGACCATAACAGCGACATAGCCTGCTCCCGCGTAGGCCTGGGGATTCCAGCGGTAGTGGAACATATTGCCGAAAGAACCCTGCGGCCCGCCGTGGATTAGAAAAGCCACCGGGTATTTTTTATCCGGGTCGAAATCCACCGGTTTAACTACATAGCAATAAACTGCCTCGTTGTTCCAGCCTTTGAATGTAAACTGTTCATATTCACCCATTCGAGCTGCGGCGATTTTATCCTTGTTTATATCGGTGATTTGCCTGGCGTCACTACCCTCCGGTTTGACCGAATATAATTCTGTGGGTGACTTTAAGTTGTTCATGCTGTAAATGATTGTATCGCCGGCGACACCTGGCGAGCTGATGGTTCCCTGCTCAACTAAGGTTTTTACGTCGGCGGTTTTCAAATCGATTGCAAAAAGAGAATATTGGCCTATGTTTATTGCTGTTGCGTACAGGGTTTTACCATCGGCGGAAAAGCACAAAGAAGATGGGTTGCGGTCCCATTTTTCCGTTAAAATCTTCGGCTTTCCTTTGGGCCAGGGACGGACGACCACTCGAAAGCGGTCGGATTCATATCCGGCCCTTTTCATCGCCAGATAAGCCAGTGTTTTACCGTCGGGAGAAAATATCGGATTTGTGTCCCATGCCTTATTGTCCTCTGTCAGGCACATTGGCGGCTCTGAACAATCGATGGGGGCCAGGTAAAGATCAAAGTCTGTTGACCACGGTTCTTCCGGCCCAACGTCTCGGGCGGTAAAAATCACGCTTTTGCAATCGGGGGTGAAAGTGATTTCCTCCGAGCCGCCGAACGGCTTGGATGGTGTATCTGCATCCATACCCTGCATAACATCGAGAGCTTTGCCTCCGTCGGCGGGGGCCACGAAAAGGTGCGAACGTCGGCCGTCTTTCCATGTGTCCCAGTGCCGAACGAAAATTTTATCATAGATTCGACCGCCGGCTTTTTTCTGCTCGATTTCATCGAGCCTTTTTTGGGTTTCGTCAGGGCTATTGCAGTCTGGGAACATTTCCATTGTAAAAGCGATGTATTTCCCATCCGGGCTGATTAGATTTCCTGCATCGAGCGGTTCGTTTGTGATCTGCTGTGCTTCTCCGCCGTCGATTCGAATCTGCCAGACCTGTGACGAGCTTAAGCGAGTGGAAATGAAATACACTGATTTGCCGTCGGGCGCCCAGCAGGGATTGGAATCTGCCTCGGGGTGTGTAGTTAATTGGTGAAGTCCGGTACCATCTGTTCCGACCAGCCAGAGGTTGATCCTGCCTTTATTTTCTTCGAGGTCGGTTTTTCTTAAAACAAAAACAATCCACTTGCCGTCCGGCGAAACTTTCAGCTCGGAAATACGATCCATTGCCAGCATGTCGTGAATGGAGAACGGGTGGCTCTGATTTGAATCTTCGGAAGAGACGCCCGGAGCGTTTATAATAAAAAGAATCGATAGTATTAATATTTTCCTGTACATTAAATCTCTCCTTAGTCATTTAGAATTTTCGATTGTTTTGCCACATTGTAATAGTAAATCTGCGCTCTGACAATTCATAGGTTGAGAAAAAGAGATTTTCGGTTAATATGATAGTTGCTTTTAGAGTAAAAATATTTAACAGTCACAGTCTTCAATTATAAGGATTGTCGCTAATGCATCGTTTTTTCGTTACTACTGATAACTTACACGAGAAACATGTAATTCTCACAGGTCCTCAGGCACATCAAATATGCGATGTCTTGCGTATGAAGCCCGGCGAGAAGATTATCGTACTGGATAATACGGGTTATGAATGCACGGTTGTGTTAGGTAAGGTTGTTCGACAGGAAGTTGCAGGGCAGGTGATTAGCAGGCGAAAATGCGAAGCCGAACCCAAAGCACGAATTACCCTGTACCAAAGTCTTTTGGCTCGTGAAAAATTTGAATTAGTATTGCAAAAATGTACCGAGATCGGCGTGGTATGCTTTGTGCCTGTCGTAACGCAGCGTTGTATTATTCGCCGAGCTGATACTGTCACTCCAAAAAAAATGTCACGCTGGCGAAGTATCATTACCGAAGCGGCCGAGCAATCGGGTCGAGGCCGGATCCCACGGCTTGAAGATGCAGTTAATTTCACCGATGCCGTATCCGGACTTGATGGTTTTGACTGCCGCCTTATAGGGTCCCTCGAAGCGAATGAATCCGGCCTGCGTGAAATTATACGTACCGGTAATGCTGAGCCGAGTGAGATAGCCCTGTTTATAGGGCCGGAGGGAGGATTCACAGAGGATGAAATCGCTCTGTCTCGTAGTAAAGGGACGGCGTCCTTTAGTCTTGGTAAACGCATTTTGCGAACGGAAACCGCCGCTGTCGTTGCTTCGGCGCTAATCCTGTATGAATTAGACCGGTAAGAAGTGTGAAATCATGGATGCGGCAGTTCAGACGGTCACTGATTTTTTCGGGTGGTTTTTTTCTGTTTCTTCGTATTGGATTTTTCTTTTATAAGCGTTACGGGAATATCGAGCCAGAAGATCGAACCTTTGCCAAGCTCACTGTCAACTCCCATACTGCCTGCAAGCATTGCGGCTAACTCGGCACTGATGGCCAGTCCCAGCCCGCTGCCGGTCGATTGACGCGTCAGGGAACCGTCGGCGGTGCCGAATTTCTCGAATATCTTTTGCTTGTCACCCTCCGCAATGCCGCAGCCGGTATCTGTCACCTCGATCCGGAGTGTTTTTTCATCCTTCTTGAGATTTGCAAGAATTTCAATGCTGCCGCGTTCGGGTGTGAATTTTACTGCGTTGCTTAGAAAATTATAGACTATCTGCTGAACCTTACCGGCATCTGTCATAAGAAGCGGCAGCTTGGGCTCGATAAGGACTTTTACTTTGATTTTCTTTTTCCTGGTTTCCAGTGAAAACGCCGAAACGGCGGATTTAATCAATTGTGGCACCGATGTTTCTTCGATGTGTAATTCGATTTTGCCCGCTTTTGTCTTTGCCAGGTCCAGCAAATCGTTAATCATATTCAATAGCCTGTTACCGCCCATTATAATATTCTCTGTGTATCTTAGGACCTTGTCCTTGGATAAAGCCTGTTTTTCCCGCAATACCTGAGCGAAACCGAGAATAGAATTCAAAGGGGTTCTGAACTCGTGGGAAATATTGGCTAAAAACTCGCTTTTTAATTTATTGGCCTTGAAAAGTTCGATATTGCGATCCGAGAGTTCGGCGATTTTACCGTCAAGTTGTTTGTTCGCCAGTCGAAGTTTTTCCTGTGTTTCCTGCAGACTGTCGAGCATCTTATTGAAAGCGCTGGCCAGGTTCTCATATTCATCACCGGTTTTTATTGAGCTTCTTATATCGAGGTTTCCTTCGGCGACGTTATTGGCCATAGCCCGCAGATGCCGTATCGGTCTGAGAATGACTCTCTGCGTAATCCAGTAAAATGCAATAATAGCACCTGTGCCGGCAATGAGTCCGGCGAAGCTGACCCAAACCCAGTTTAACAGTTTGGTCTTTCCGATTTCGGCCGCCGGGCTTTGAACAATTATTGCACCTATCAATTCATTCGGGGTAAAAGCACCGGCCGAGCCCTGGGAATTGTGACAGCTTATACAGTTATCGTTTGCCCGAAAGACTCTTATATAATTGCTGTGTGACATACCATTGATTTTGTTAAAGCTGATGGTGTCGTTTCTGCTGTTTTCAGCTATTAATGTTTCGATTATCTCTTGTTGGTCGTCGGCCAACTGCTCAATCTCTTTTTGCTGTAGTTCGTTTTCCTTAGCAAAGCGTATCCAGCGTATTTGTGTGTTGTTAGGATCGAGTATCTGTCCGGTATTATCTAATGGGGCCAGGGCGGTCTGACCGGTGCCTTTCAACTGGAAGTGTTGTCGATATAATAACATTTCACTTCTGGCCCGTTCGGTATCGAGATAGTCTTTTTTTACAAGCTGTCTCATCCATATATAGGGTAAAATAAGCGCAATTATCAGGGTCAGGACAACTGCCAGTCCAAACATCAACTGACATTTCGCCGCCAGTGATAAGGGTGAGAGCTTAAGGAATTTCAGCATCCTCTTCCAGATTCGACTGATCTTATATCGCTTGATAGACAAGGCTAAGCTCCAACGTTAGAGAAGTTTTCCCGCCGGTATTAATTTTAGTTTAGGTCCCGGATTTCGCCTGAGAAGCTTTCAGGCTTTTTTCTTTTTTACGGATTTCCTTACCGGTTTGAGCGGTTCCATTTCCGCTCTTAATCTCGGCAGAGCTTTTGGGTATTTGTTCCGGATAAAATCAATCAGCTTTTCTCGTACTTCACATCGCATGGTCCATGCGGTCGAGGCGTCCGGAGCGCTCATTAGCGCCCTTAATTCGACCGTGCGTTCGGTAGTATTGGTAACCTGCAGCACACAAACCTTGCCGTCCCACAGCTTTGATTTTTTCAGGATGCGATGAAGCTCTTCTCTGATTGAGTCGAACGGAACCGTATAATCGACATAAAGAAACACGGAGCCAAGAATATCCGCAGTGACACGCGTCCAGTTCTGGAAAGGTTTCTCGATAAAGTAAGTAATCGGTACGATTAGTCGTCTTTGGTCCCAAATCCTGACAACTACATAAGTCAAAGTGATTTCTTCGATTCGGCCCCATTCATTTTCCACAATCACAACATCATCAACTCGAATAGGCTGAGTGAAGGCGATTTGCAGACCGGCGATAAATGTACCGATAGTTTTTTGAGCGGCCAGTCCTATAACAATCCCGATAATTCCTGCCGAAGCCAGTATTGTTGTACCCAGTTGCTTGATTTTCGGAAAGGTCATAAGGATAGTGGCGAATGCGATAATACATACAGTAATAATTACCAATCGCTTGAGCACCCTGAACTGAGTATGAATCTTGCGGGCTTTCAGGTTGTCTTTTACGTTAACCTCGAATCGTCCGACAATGTAATCTTCCAGTACATATGCAGCTTTTATCAGCAGCCAGGCGATTGAAGCGATAATCAACAGACCAAGGATGTGATTTAATTTCTCCGCCGCTTCCTTGAGCGAGGAGGCTACAATAAAGACACGAATCAACAGGAATACAATAATCCATTGAAACGGTCTGTAGCAATGTCGGGCAAGGGAATCATCGAATGAGTTTTTGGAGCTTTTTGTGATTTTTCGGATCATTTTATAGAACAGAAAATGTCCGATGAATCCGAGGAGCAACGGCACACCCACCAGCCAGAGAGTTAATTTCCAGTTTTGTATGAGTTCCAACATAATTAACCCTCCGAATAAACGGTTAATTTTCGAGTTCTGCGTATATTGCCGCTTTAGAGTTTACTGCTGTTGTTCTGCGGAGTTTTCGTCGATTATTTGAGAGTGTTTTTGCACTCGCAGATTCAACTCGTTAAGCTGTTTAGCATCTACTTCACTCGGCGCTTCGGTTAAGAGACACTGGCCCCTCTGGGTCTTTGGAAATGCAATGACATCTCGAATATTGTCTGTACCGGTCAGCAGCATAACGAGCCTGTCGAGACCGAAGGCTATTCCGCCGTGCGGGGGGGCGCCGTATTCCAGAGCCTTTAAGAAAAAGCCGAATCGCTGCTGTGCCTGTTTTCGCGAAATATTGAGCAGGTCAAAAACTTTTTGCTGGATTTTCGGATTATGGATACGAATGCTTCCGCCGCCAATTTCAGAACCGTTCACAACAATATCGTATGCCTGAGAGCAGATGTTGGCCGGATCGGTTTCGAGTTTGCCTAAATCTTCTTCGACGGGACAGGTGAACGGATGGTGCAGTGAATCGTATCGATTTTCATCTTCGTTCCATTCGAACAGCGGGAAGTCCACTACCCATACAAATTCAAATCGGCCGGGCTCATAAAGCTTCAATTCACGGGCCAGTTTACAGCGCAGAGGCGCCAAAGCCTTGTTTGCTGCATCCTGCGTGTCTGCGACAAACAGAAGCAAATCGTCGGCCTTAGCTTCGAAGAGTTCGATAAGCTGCTGCTGTTGTTCCGGGCTGAAGAATTTAGCTGAGCCGCCAAACAGCGTTAGTTTTCCGTCTTCAGGCTTGACCCTGGCCCATGCCAGGCCTTTGGCTCCGTAATCACCGACAAAGCCGGTCAGTGTTTTTTCGATGTCGCTTCTTGAATATTTTTCACCGCCGGGTGCACAAAGTCCCTTTACAACTCCGCCTTTTTCGATGGTTGAGGTGAAAACCTTAAATGTACTTTGTCTGGCCAGCTCGGAAATGTCTTTGAGCTTCATATCGAAACGCAAATCAGGCCTGTCAGTGCCGTAATCAGCCATAGCCTGATTATATGGCATCCGTCGCATCGGAAGAGCCACATCTATATCTAAAATCTCCTTCCAGATTCTCGCCACGAGATTTTGATGTACGTTGATAACATCGTCCGTATCGACGAAGCTCATTTCTACATCGATTTGGGTAAATTCAGCCTGCCTGTCGGCGCGTGGGTCTTCATCCCGGAAGCACCGCACTATCTGGAAATATTTATCAACGCCGCTGACCATCAGGATTTGCTTGAAAAGCTGTGGCGATTGCGGCAGGGCGTAGAAGCTATTTTGAACCAGCCTGCTGGGTACAAGAAAATCTCTTGCTCCTTCCGGCGTGCTCTTGGCCAGCATAGGAGTTTCAATCTCCCAGAAGCCCAGTTTGTCGAAATAATCCCGTGTAATCACAGTAACTTTGTGCCGGATTCGAAGCTTATTCTGCATCGCCGGTCTGCGAAGGTCGATGTATCGATTTGTAAGTCGCAGCTCCTCGCCGGTCTTCTCGGCATTATCCATTTCGAAGGGTGGTGTTTTCGAGGTATTTAGGATTTCAATTTTCTGCACGGCGACTTCAATTTCGCCGGTTGCCAGTTTCGGGTTGTGCATACCCTCGCTTCTCGGCTGGACGATGCCTTCGGCCGCTATTACCCATTCGCAGCGGAATGTTCTGGCTAATTTATGGGCATCGGGTTGAGTTTCCGGATCGAAAACTATCTGGGTCAGGCCTTCTCTGTCTCGAACATCGATGAATACCAGGTTTCCGTGGTCGCGATATGAATGAACCCAGCCGGCTAAGACGACCTTTTGACCGACATCTTCGATCCGAAGCCGACCGCAACTGTGCGTTCTTTTTAGCATTACAAAGTCTCTCTATAGTGTAATTATAACTCATGCTTGCGCTTATGCGCAAGATAACAGCAGAACAGCATAGCCGAAAAGTTTTGTCTCGTCAATAACCGCTTTTTATATTTAACATTAGCCTATCGCAATCTGGAGGGTCTAATCTTCCCTAAACAATAGAGAGATTTGTGGCTTTATGTCGGCCATGACACTAAAAGTCGAGTTGTATATAACCGGACTTTGAATGGTATTAGACGTCACAAATGTATTTTTCCAGACCGATGAGCGGCTAAGAATGACCGTTCATTGCTTTTAGTATTTTGTCTCTTGTATCATTGCGCTTTTGGGTTTTATTATTACCGCCGTTGTTATTTACAGGCCGTTTTTTCCATCTGATACAGGAAATGTGAAGTCAAAAAACAAAAATACGTCCGATAAATCTAAGTATTAAAATTGTTTTATTTTAAGTACGAATATTCATTGACCGATAATATATTTGGTGAAGTCGTTTCGTTTTTTTTACAGGATAAATTGGGGGCTTAAATTTCAAAATGAAAGGATTGAGTTGCTATGAAGCTAATATCAATTTGCCTGAAAGTTCACGTGATTGCCTGGTGCTTGGTTGTGATATTACAGTCACCCGTCCCGGCTCAAGATGCTGTTCCTGTAGATGATTTGTATGAAATGGATATTGAGGAACTCCTTGAAGTCGATATTTCTGTGGCCTCCAAGAAGCAGGAATCGATATCTGAGGCACCTGGAATCGTCGCAGTCGTCCCCCGAAGTGAGTTCGAGATTTACGGAGACAGGAATCTCCATCAACTACTGCAACGCCAGCCCAGTGTTTACACACGAAGTTCATTTGTGTATTACGATAATTTAGCAGGCTTTCGAGGTGACATGTCAACACATGCGGAAATGCATACGTTGATCCTCTTTAATGGACGACCAATTCGGGAAAGCGCCCAGGGGCACAATGTTAACATGTATATGGCATTTCCACTGGTGGCCTTGGAGAGTGTCGAGTTAATACGAGGACCCGGCTCGGTACTCTATGGCAGTAATGCATTTACAGGTGTTGTTAATCTAAAAACCCGTGCCGCCCCGGAGCATACTGAGTTATCTATCTCGTCTATGGCAGGTAGTTACGGGTATTACGACACAACCGTCTCAGCCGGAGGCAGGTCCGGTGACCTTGGATTTATCGGTGCTGCTCGAGTCTCCGATCAGCAGGGATATAGATATCGATTGATCGATCAGGCAGGCGTATATGGGACGGATAATAAGGGCGACAAGAGCTTCTCAGGAACCGCACATCTGGATTATAAGGATTTCACACTTGATGTTTTTGGATCCGATATAGATGCGTTTACTATGGGGGTTTTCCCGTTCTGGTCTAATTCTCATCAAATCATTCGGAATAAGAAACTATTTATGAATGCGGGTTATCGAGCACCCCTCCAAGACAGAATGACCCTGGAATTCAACCTGACGTACAATCGACAAGAAAACATGCTGTCCAGTCCAAGGCCTATGATGATCGGGACCTTTACGGAGGATTGGCTTGGTGAAGTGACCCTTTTTGCCAATCCTACGGACAACACAAATTTCGTCTTTGGATTCCTGCAGGAATCCCGGAAGAACTACACGGCAGACAGCGATCTGTTTCAATCCATTCCCTCTTATGATTATGAACCCATGGGTGCCTATGCCCAAGGTGACTATACAATTGGCGAGTGCGTCAAGCTGATTGCGGGAACCCAATGGAATGAATCCCCGCTAGGCGGCTCTGATCTGGTTTCCAGATACGGTATTATTTTGACGCCTGTTGAGCACTGGGGCCTGAAACTCCTGCGAGGTGAGGCATTCCGGGCCCCTGTCACATTGGAATCGGATCTTTATGATCCATCCCCACCTCCGGGTCTTGTTGGAAACAAGAATCTTGAGCCTGAGGAAATAACGACCTATGATGTGCAGCTTTTTTATAATGACACCAAAACGTATGCAGCAGTTACTTATTTTGATAGCACGATCAAGGATCTCATTATTTACGATACGAGTATTCTCCCATTTACGTATATGAATGGGGGTGAGCATAAGTACGATGGTATTGAGTTCGAAGGCAAACGCTTTCTTTCGTCACACTGGCATGTACTTGGCTCGTTCATGTACCAGAATAATAAGGCTGATACAGGCCTTAATCCCAGTGTTGTACCTGATAAGATGGCCAAGCTGGGCTTGGCTTACACATGGAGTGAAGGTAGTGCATCTATCTTTTACAGTTATTTCGCAACGCCACCTCTCATTAACATCTCTGGGACTACTCTTGTGGTCAATCCGGAACCGGAAGAACTTAGCCTGGTGTCCATGAACGTTCGTATGGATGTATCAAAATGGATGGGTTTTAAGGCGAAACGATCTATCCTGACCTTGCGGGTGGAGAATCTCTTAAATGAAGAGATCTATGTGCCAACTTTTGCATATACCGGCTCACCAAACTCATTCCCCTATGGTCCGGGAGCGACGCTCTATGCCGGTTTGACAGTTAATTTCTAACTGTAAGGCAACTTGGCCCGATTCAACGAATTTATAGAACAACTGCATAGCCTAAGGTAATTCGAAGAGTTGAAAAAATTTATACCGTTGTTTTTTCATATCGGCGAACTTCAACAGGATTAAATTCGTATTAAAAAATAGCCACGGGCTGGGGTTCTTATACTTCACTACCCTCCTCCTAACCTCAGCCCTTTTTTTATTTGTTAAAACAAGCATATTCCTCTTTTGTTGCAAGCCATTTGCTTTTTCCCGATAGTAAATTTCTGGTTTCCGGTAATTATGTATCGGTATTGGTATATTAATGCGATCAGGGATAGGATTTGTTGACGGAAAAGTGTATGAACTTTTTATATGACTTGAACGTAATATTTAATAATTGATTTCGGGCTGGGGTTTTCAACTCTCCTTTCCTCCTTGCCTCAGCCCGTTTTTTTATAATAAATAATTATGGTTTTCTCGCTTTGTTTGTGGATTGAGGGAGAATTCAAAAATTTTAAAAAATATTCTCATTTTATGCTTGACAGATTTTAGCATTTGATTTATCATTATGCTATTAAATGTGGTTACGTTGATGGGTGGTTGGTAGGTTTTAACGCGAGAGACAAAATATTTTTGATTAAATAATGTTGATTTGGATAGAGGTTTTTGGTATAATTTGTAAAACACATTCACAGGGCTGAGGATATCTCGCTTTTTCCTCTCCCTCCGCACCTCAGCCCTGTTTCCTCTTTTCAGTTCCGAGGTTCAACTTTCTCCGTTTCCCGCCTTTACAAAGGCTTTATCGAGCAAAAACGGCAGTGCCTTAACTTATTTTCAATAAAATTCCAAATTTAACAGATAGCCTGTTAGTTTATTTTCGGGTATGAATCATTACGGGTTTAATATCGTCTGGCAGTGGTTTTGGCGGGGCGGGCGTTGTTTATAAAGAAATACCGCAGCGCGTCGATTGGATGGTCGTATAAGCCGTCTTTTTGCGGCAGCTCGCCGGCAGAGCCGCCGGCCTGTGGGTAATGATAGCACTGCATCGCTTCTACCAGGCGCCCGCATTTAGGCGAGATTATCAGAGCGCTTTTGCCGTCGCCGGAACGAATTGCCCTGCGGATAAGCTCGATGCCTTCTAAAATCCCGCTGCGTTTATATTGCACTGCCACACCCAATGCCCGCAGCTCCCGAACTGCACTGGTGCCGGTTACATCGTTAACACTTTTACCCGCCGGATCGCAGTATGTAGCGGCGACCTGCTCTTGGTTTATCGGCGTGCGACTTTTAATCTCTTCTGCATGAACGTCGATAGTTGCCCGGCTGCGTATGTATTCATCTATAACGCGCACGTTACCCTCTCCGTCGGCCTGAATCCACAGGCATACGAACGGATTTACAAAACCGAAATCCAGTGAGCGATACAGCGGAAGGTTCGCATCGTAATCAATCTGCCGAATGTGTATCGCCGGGTCGAACTCATCGAAGACAACGTTTTCCCGCGAGGGTCTTTTGCAGAGCATCTCCGCCTCCCAGCCGGCTCTGCTTGCCCGCCGCATCTGCGTAATGCAATCGTCAATCTTCAGATAACCGGCGGCGTTTTTTGCCTTGCCCCGGCAGTCCGGCCATAACGGGCATTGCGAGCAGCTTCGGCCGATGCATTTTTCAATTACTTCCCAGATGCACCATTTGAAAATCGGCGTGCCGAATTTCGGGGCCGATGAGACGATTCTCTGCATCAGGCCGTACGGCTGGTGCATCGTACTGATTAATTCCATACCGGCGGTAATCCCCGCTTTGCTCTGGGTTGTGAATTTGGCAGCGTTGAAAACATCCTCGTCGAAAAGCTCGACCTCGTCGCAACGAAGCTTCTGAATATGCTGGCCGCGAACGCTGGTGGCCGATTGTGTCAGCACTTCGGTGGCTGAGCCGTTGGCGAACCGGCATTTGGCTTTCAAAGGCGGTACTGAGAGAAATTCCTCGAAGCCGTTATACAAAAAGCCAAGCAGGTATTCGTACATCCTGTTCGACTGCTCGCCTGAGCCGCCCAATATTCTGACCTGGCAGGACGGCTTGAAGATACAATCCAGAAGTGTTGCAACGGCGGCTAATTCGGTCTTGCCCCCGGCACGATTCGCCCAGACAACACAATCGGTGTTTTTCTGTTGTGTGTAATGTGTTCTATTAAGTGCGTCCATCTTTCGTCGTCCATCGTCCATACGGATTTGTGGAGCTTGAATATCCGCCGAGAAACTGTGCCAGAGATAGTCCATCGGGCTGTTATGTTCCGGGCAGATGTTCGTATCAGGAACGTTCAGGCCGAGGAAGACCTTGACGTAATTTTTCAGGTCGGCTTTTGTGGCAGGGCGATGCCGCCGAAGCTCGTTGTAGATATTGGCCGCCTTTTCGATAGTACTGTGATTCTGTAACGTAAGTAGATTTGCCATGATGACTCCCCATAAAATTTATAAATTGTTTTTCTTGTATAAGATGTTTACATAGTCGCTTGTAGTTGTATGTAATAAGCGAAAAAAAAATTAAGCCAGTTACTATGATATAAAAACAAAGAATGTTTAAAGGAATAAAAGTGAGAGTATTTGAATAGATAAAATCTTATATTAATCTAATTCATCACGATTAACGGCTTTACTAATGATGCTGTTATTAATAAGTCGATTTCTTACCTTAATTGGAATATCATTAATACGATCTAATATAATATCTAATAATATTGTTTCAGTTTTGTTTTTTAGACTAAGTTTTTGGTGAATATCTTCAGATATTTGATCTGGTATTCTTGAAATAACATTTGTTACTTCTTTTTTTGCAGCTTCAGCAATTTGTTCTTTGAAAGGAATAGGTTGATACTTCTCAAGTGTTAGCATTACTTTATCTGTAGGTATTTCATCTATTTTAACACCAGCCTTCATAGCAGATTTTATTAAAGATTTATTAATCCATTTATAAAGATTGGGGTAATTATAAAAGAAATGGCACAAAACTAACGATATTTTGAGCTAATAATTCAAACATATCATGGTCACGATTATTATATCTAAATTCCATCTCTTTCAAGTACAAAGGAAACTTTTCCTTCGATACGCCGTGAAATTTTATCAGTCTTTGTTTGGCGTAACTCCAAAAACCTTCAAGGCCATTTATGTACACTCTTCCTGTGACAAACTTCTTTCCATGATCGACCCGAAGATGTCTGTAACCGCAGAACATCAAAGTGTCGTAGCTTTTGAATCTATCAGTGTAAATAACCGAACCTCGACGAACAGTTTTGATAGTCATATCCAGCAGAGACCTTGCCGTTACGTCTTTTACAACTTCTACCTTAACTATCCCATTTCGCTCGTAAATGCCAAATACAGGCACCTTAGAGGCAGCACCACGTCCACGCTTGCCCTTGCGTCTGCCGCCAAAATAGGATTCATCAATTTCTATCTCACCGCCAAGAAGCTCCTGGGCATCATGAGCCGAAGCAAGGATAGAGTATCTAATAAGGTCATATGCTTTCAGAGCAGTGGGGTAACTTATTTTACACTGAACAGCCGCCCGAAGGGCGCATACTTCCAACTCGAAGAGTTTTATCAGCCACAGCCATGTTTTCAAAGAGCATCTAAGTTTGTTTATCCATCTGTTTGTAAAATCATGGAACGTATATTTACATTGCTTACAACGATACTTTTTGCCTGCGATTCTGTAGATTTTAGTGCTATGACAACGCGTGCAAAAAATTCGCGTTTTTTTGTAGCACTTTTTTCTAAAGTACAGTCTTGCCGAATTCTCGGTTTTAATGAGTTTTTCAAAGGTTTCAGTGTTCATCTGCACCATTGTAACAACTGTTATTTGGTGCAAAAACTTTTATAATTACCATAATAAATTATGAAAAAAATTTGAAAAAAAAGCCCCTGCTCCAGGAGGAGGAGGTAGAGGAAAGCAGGGGCTGAAATAATAGTGTGTGATTCAAAATACCTGCCCAGGTTATTCTTTGTAATTAAGTTCCACCTGGTTCGCCGGGCGCAACGCTTTTTATTAATTTATCTCTTTTTTTATATCGACAGCTTTTTCACCATAGTCCCGGCAGAACAAATTGTCTCGAAAAGACACATTAACTGCGATAAACGGCATTTATCGCAATTGCAGGTCAAATCACAAAAGAATCGTTTGGAAGTGTGCTCTCAAGGTATCATTCGATGTGAAAGTAAGTTTTTTTTACAGGCAAGCCTCATCCTCCGCCATCCTCTGGGAATTAATGGGCCGGAGCTTGAATTAGGCTCAAGCGGATATCCACAGTTACAGTTAGCAATCAAATTTTGAACAGGGTCCTTATAGTTCGCTATTGCACCTCTAAAGAAATCTCCGGCAGGTCTTCGTACGGCTCAGTTACCAGTTCGATGCCGATTCCGTTCGGATCGAGATTTCGGCTGTATTGTTTGTCGAGAGGATTGTTCCAGTGCTCGTGAACACCTAAGCTCTCAATTAGTCCTCCATCGTTGTTAGGGTCGTAAATAACGCCGGACGGTGGTTCGGGGATAAGTGCTGCCTCATGCAGATAATCATGCGCTCCGGACATGTGTGGATGAGTGAGCCACTCGTTGTACAAAAAGTCGAAGGCCACCGAGTCGATCGCGATTTTGTCCTGCGAGAGGAATATACTGGACGGCCAGTCATCGTTGAACGGCTCCATCTGCCATTTGACCGGGAAGGAATCCCAGCTTTGGCCTGCGTAAAGCCCGTCAATTAAGGTTAGGAGTGTTTTGCCGCCAAGATTCGGATGTCCTAACAGGTCAACGGTTGCCCTGTACCTTCCCATCCCGGGTGACTCGCTCGGCAACACTCTCGACCAATGCATATCGTAGTAACCATGGGCGTTTGGTATTCTTAAAGAGCCGTAGTGGTTTTTAGCGCCGAGTGTGATTCCGGCGTGTTCATGACCTTTAAGTATAGGAAAGTTAATAAAATAATCTGCCTGGGCGAAATGTGTCGGAATATAATCCTGTTGCGTGACATTGGTCCAGTGGGCAGGATCCGGATCACTCCAGTAGAAAGGTGCATTAGGATCGAATGTCACGGTCGTCCTGCCGTAAAGAGGATAATCCGGCTTTGTCAAATAGACGACGTCCGGGCATTCCGCGGAGACCATATCATACCAGTAATTCGGCATACCCTGCGAAGGGTCGCCTATGCTTATATCGTTGGGGCTGACTCCTGCGACGTCGATTAGTCGCTTTAGAAGTGCTATGGTAAGCTGTGGAGAATTGTCTATTTGGTTATGGCGGTTGCCCCAGAAGCCGGAGGGTTTCACTCCATTGTTGACGCCATACATTAATACGAAATTGACTTTTATTGCGATTTTTTCGCCCGGCGTGTAGCCAATGTCACCTTTGCCTCTTTGCTGATTGAAGTTTCTGAATATGGCGTCCCAGGAGTTGGCGTCGCTGCTTTCACCCGTTAAAGCCTGAAGTGCCTTCGACAGCATTTCGGTTACAACCGTTTGATCGGTGCAGGTGTCATCGTACCAGTATGGCGGCCCATCCCCGTTCCAGTCAGTAGCGTTGGGATCATGAATCCAGGCGACTCTTCCCGGATAGATACCTTTGCCGTCGCCGAGTGGACTGTTGGCAGTGAAGGATTCCTGGCTGTATGCTATTTCTGGCTCGGTGCTGCTCATAGCCATGAAGATAAAACCGATACTGATAATGATGCAGGTCCCGGCAAGGACATGGCGTGCTCGCGTAAACGCTTTTTTTGCCTTTCGATAGGCTGTGATTGAGCCAATTATCCCCAGCAGCCAGACAATAAAGCCTGATGCCAGTGGAAACGCCACACGCTGGCATGGATATGTCGCACGGGAAGGTTTTGGAATTACGCGCACGAGGAACCAAATGAGCGCAGCTAAGCCGGTAAACGAGCCCAGCCACAAAAGCCACCAGCGTTTTCGAGTTTGCGGAACGATTTTTCCTGTTTTGGAACAATGCTTGTTTTGGTCTTTGCTTTTCAAAGTTGGCACAATTATCCTCCTGTTCTCTATGAGACCTGATTGGATGACCTTATTTTTCCCCCAGGAAGCACCAAAAAGACCACATAGCGAAAAATGAGTATTTAAGATTTTATGACAAGATAATATAGCACAATTGAGCAGCCGAGTCAAACGCTTTCCGGAGAGCATGACGTTGAAAAGTGAATTTGGAATATTAGAATCCGATTGTGATGCGGAATTGGATGAATAATAGGATACAACCGTAGAGAACAAGGAATTAATGGGCCGGGTTGGATTCGAACTTAATTTCACAAGGAACGAACAACAAAGAAGTTAGCGAAAACACCAATTCCAAGAGGGTGCAGAATCGGGTGCATAAATCCAAAATTTGCCCCGAATTACAGCAAATCATAAACGCTTGGTCTAAACTGCCGGAACATATCAAAGCGGCAATAAAAGTACTTGTCCAAAGTCATATCTCTGGCTGCATGTATCTTAGCGTATCGTCCATGGCAAATCCTTGAATGAAATTGCTCATTGTATTGCCTTGCTATATCCGGTTAGCAGCAAATCTTCATCCTGAATTAGACCTACTCCTGGTGCATACGTTTTATAGCACTTATCGTCCGGATCTATTCCGGAAGTCTCTTCTACTTTTATACAGTTCCTAAACGTACCCGCCGGTGTCTTCATTATCACATTATCACTGATTATCTCGGCCCGGTCCATGGCGTTTGGTGCAATCTCCTGATAGTGCCTGGCTCCCAGAAGAACCGTACCCGGCATAATAATGCCCGCTTTGGAATCCCTCTGGTCGGCTCGCCACGCACCCGAGTGTCTGACTATCTTGCCGTCCTCGTAATCGTCCACTTCCTGCCTTGTTTGGCCTCTGCTATTTTTGCTGCGGGTGTTTTTTCTTCGATCTCAATGACCTTTCCCTCCGGAGAGATTTCAATCTCGTATTCCTTCCCATCGGAACGCATTTCCACATCGTACCGGCCCGGATCTTCACCTTCAACCTCTTTTTGAATTGCTATGATCTGGCCTTCCGGAAATACCTGCTCAATAGCATTTCTTATGACAACTGGTAATTCCGATGGCGGCATAGTGACTTTCCTCTCTTGTGTGATGGAACGACTGGAAAAAACTGCGGTCACTAACATCTTGTATAATACGGCAGCAAGAAGGATTGTATATAACCAGCCTGAGTTCAATTTCATAACAGATCTCCTTTACTTATCTGGCTATTTTCTACTTGATCCTCTCAGTCACAATGCTGGGATTTTCCACTTGTATTATGTGGAATCTGAAAAGCATATCCAATTATTTCAGATTCACTTATTACTTCAGTTTGTTTGTGAAGGATCTTTCGTAGCTTTTATCTCGAACTAATACTGCACATGCAAGTTTCGAGAGGAGACTATATCTTGGCACCCATTTCTCAACAGTCAAACCACACTTACGGACTTCTTCTGTCAATGCTTTGCGACTCAGACTAAAGTGATTCTTTACTCCATCTCTATGAGATTCTTTCCCTTCACGCCGTGTGAGTTCATGAATCATTGTGTTGCAGAAAAATGAAACAATAATTGGTCCGGTACATATCCTCCTAAGCTCTTTCAATATCAGTTGACGTATCTGTTTATCAGGTAAACATCGAAAAAGTTGATTTACAATCGCTGCTCCAAAACAGTCAGCAACAAAACCGGTCTGGAAAATATCTACGACCTTGAAGTCATCTTTATCACCAATGCAATTTTCACCAAGCAAACCGCAATACAGACGGATCCGGCTAACCGCATCAGATGAAGAATCTGCCGATGTGACGTTATAACCTAACTTTTTTAGAAGGGGTAAAAGTCGGCTGCATCCACAGGGCCAGTTCAATACAGATGTGCCACGAGGCACACCTGACAAAGCCCTTTTAATGTACCTTCCTTCACATCGTTCTTTCACAGAACGCATGTAAGGTGCGACATGTTGGATGGTTGTTCTATGCTTACTACCGGAATTAGCTGCGTGCCCTGAATTGAAGTTATTCTTCTTAAAAGCACCCATAGGTTTCTCATATTGCTCTTTTATTTGGTTTTTATTAATGTCTTTCATCCCCCAATTTTTTCCAAATCCAGATATAATTATGAATATTTTACGAGCAACAACGCCGTATATAGATTTTCTATATTAACAAATCGCACCTTAAAATAAGCTTAAGACATGTCTAAAATGGGTCTGTTGCTGCCACGCATATATATATATATATCTAACTTAGGATTGGGAATATTCCGAAACCGCGTCAGGCAATTGCCCTGTGAGATTTTATTTAAGTTCGATTTCACAGTTGTGATGATCCGCAGATAAATATTATACAATCATCATGTCCGATTTTGCCGCTGTAAAGAAGCTTGATTTGCTGCATTACATTTGTTGGCAACGCATCGAAATCATCTTTCATAGTAATAAAATAGGCAGGAATTTGGAAATCTAAAATATCCTCTGCATCGCGGATAAAGCGAGGTTCGAGCGGCTTATCAAGATTCGCCATAAATTTTATCGCTTCGCCATCGGCGTTTATATTGTAAAAAACGACCTCGCCTGACTGCTGAGATCGCAGTGCCTCCACCTTTGCCACAAAGGGTTTAGTGCGGTTGCGGTTATAATTGATCGGCTCCTCAATGCCAACAACGATAACAATGAATGTTACAGTTCCAACAGCCATAAACGCCAAATCCCGCATAACGCTCTCTTTGAATCTGGTGTTCAATACCCACGTTACCGCCGCCAGCACAGTCGATAGAATAATTACTGTTAAATAGTTTGCCCCGGAAAGAAATACAAATCGTTCGCTAACAGCCCAGACCGCAAGAATAACAATAACAGTTCCCAGTGGAAACCATGAGCAAAATTTAAGGAATGTTTTTTTAATGCCTGACAAAATGCCCTTTTGCATAGGGTCGATAAACATATAAGAAACAACCAATGCGACTGCTGGAATTATCGGTAGGACATATCGTATTTTTTTCGTGCTTGGTACGGACATGCCGATAAGCACAACCAGTATCCAGATGACCAAAGAGCTTAAGAGCTTGTAATCAGTATTTTCCCGCCCGAATATTTTTTTGTATAATTTGACGACGACAATAATTGCAAAAGGGTATGCTATGGCATAATTCGCAAAACTTCCCGCCCAATAATAACCAATCCAATGCCGGGCATCGCCCCCGATGCGTCCGGTGACCTGCATTTCAATGACGTGTTTTACGAATGTCTCACCACCCTGGTATTTGGCGGCAGCTAACAATAAGAGACTGCATACGGCAAGCAGAATTGCAGATGCGGATGCCATAAGGGCGAATTTTTTGAAATCTCTGTTATAGAGATAATAAACACATAACACGCCGGCGGGGATAACCAGACCTATCGGTCCGCGGAAAGCAAAGCTCGCTATAAATAGCAACGGGATAAACCAAAGACGTTTTTGTCTGTCGTAAACAGTTGCCGAATAGGCAAGGTAAAAGCTCAAAACCGTTGCCAGAGAAGTGTATTGATCAATAGAGATGCTTCGTGAGAGGCCGAAGAATTCTTTGGTAAATAGCGTAAGCAGAACCGCAAATAAGCCCCACTGCCGTGATTGCATTGCGCCAATCCGATAAATTACGACAAGAATAAGGGCGGAAACAACGGCCGTCGGCAATATCGCAGTAAAAGGGGTAACTTTGCCAAACAGCAGGGAAACAAGGTAAATCATAAAGGTTGATGTGCCTGGATAATCCGGATAGGGCTGGCCGTAGGTGGTTGGGAAAAAGGTTGGGCCGTTCCGCATCATTTCCTTGGCAAACACCACAAAGCGGCAGTCAAAACCAATAAATTCCGGGCTAAGGCCGATGGTAAAAACAACGACGCCTATCAAAAAGATCAGCAGCGAATCTCTATATTCGAAATTTCCCATTTTAATTCATAAACCATGGTCTTGCACGCTTTGACCCCCTTTTTGGGGAACTCTTGCATTGGAGAGTTCTTGTACGATTCTCTATTAACAGATTGTTCCTTAAAATAAGCTGAAGACATGGTTAAAAAGCAAAAGCCTCCCAAAAAAGCATTTCCTGTTATTACCGCCTGTGATAAAATAAAATTGCTTAGATTATGAGAAGAACAGAACCTGTGAAAATTTGAGAATGCATCCTACATAGATATGCGTGTACTTATTATTGAAGACGAGATCAAGATAGCCCGTAACATAACCAGAGTACTGGACGAGGAATACTCCTGGGCTGTCGACATTTCTACTGACGGAGAAGATGGCCGTCACATGGCTATGACGAATCCGTATGATCTGATTATTCTTGACCTGGGGCTTCCCAAAATTGGTGGCCTCGAGATTCTCAAGGACCTTCGTAAAAAAGGCATGACTACTCCTGTTCTTATCCTGACTGCCCGTGACGATACCCGTGATATCGTTCAAGGACTTGAATCAGGCGGCGACGATTATATAGTCAAACCCTTTGATATGAGGGAACTGATGGCTCGCTGTCAGGCGCTTGTACGTCGTTCGTACGGTCGCGTTGATCCTGTAATTAAAGTCGGGGATATAAGTATTAATACTGCTAAACATCAGGTAATATTCAGAAAAGAAACGGTACGGCTGTCCGCTATGGAATACCGCCTGTTCGAATATCTGGCTATGAGAGCCGGAGAAGTAGTTTCCAAAGCCGATATTGTGGAACATCTGTATAGCTTCGGCTCAGAAAACTTCTCCAATGTAGTGGAAGTTTACATCTGCTCTCTGCGAAAGAAACTTGGCTCAGGACAAAGCGGTGAAGTGATTCATACCCTTCGAAATCAGGGTTATGTACTTGGAGAATTGCCGAGATGACATCTCTTTCCCTAAAGTGGCGTATTTCCCTTTGGATCTCCGCCGTGCTGATGGCTGTTATCGTCATCATTTCCGTTGTGGCATATATTGAGTTTGAAGAATCCCACCTTCGAAGCATCGACCGAACATTAAAGGCAATGGCCAACGGCATCGTGTCAAGCTTAGATACCAGTTCGGATAAAGAGAAATGGGCGGAAGAAGTCAGCGAGGTCACAGGAAGATCTGACAAAAATCCTTCGACGTTATATCGAATCTGGCTGGATGGTTCGTCTGCCGATTTACTTGCCAGTGATGCGCCGGATAGTGAACACGGACGCTGGTTACGCGAACTTCCGGAACAAAACAGGCCATTAATTGAGGAATCTAACTTCATGAATCCCAGCCTTCCCGGCAATGAATACAGAGCTGTTTGGTTGCGTCATAAGATTAATGGAGGCATTGTGAATATTGTAGTTGCTGGCTCCAGCTACTACACCTATCACGAGATGCATGAATTTCTAAGATTGCTGCTCATTCTGGGGACAAGCATGATCATAGGCTCGGTTGTGGTAACTATGTGGACTGTTGGGTGCGGCCTGCATCCTATAGATATGACTGCCGAACGCTTAAAAGACATAACACGTCCTAATATCGGAGAGGTTATCTTTGATGATAAAAAGGTCCCGAAGGAATTACGTCCATTCATGGTAGCATTAAATGATATGCTTAGCCGTCTGGACAGGGTTTTGCAGCAACAAAAGCAATTTACATCCGATGCCGCACATGAACTTCGCACCCCCCTGAGTTTGGCTAAGAGTACCCTTCAAGCGGCACAAATACATCAGAAGCAACCGGGTGAATACAGGCAGGCAATCAATGATTCGTTAGAGGACATTGCCCGCATGGAGCATCTCATAGAGCAACTATTGGTCTTAGCCCGCTTAGACGAAGTTGGTGGGGATACCGCCAAAGGGGAGGTACAGCTCGATGTGTTGCTGTGTGAACTGACAGAAACCTATGGAAAAAAGATGGAACGCTCAGGGGGAAAAGTAATCCTTGAAGAACCGCCTGATATGACTATTAATGGTGATTTAGATGAGTTAATCCATTTGTTCAGTAATGTTCTCGACAACGCCACCAAATACGGGCCGCCTGACGGGACTGTAAATGTAACCTTAGGATATGGACCTGACGATTATGCCACGGTCCGCATTTATAACAAAGGAGACCATATTTCACCTGAGGCCCTGCCCCACCTATTTGACCGCTTCTACCGGGTGGATCCATCACGGTCCAAAAGCACAGGCGGCGCTGGATTGGGATTGTCTATAGCCCGAGAGATCGCCCATCGACACAAGGGGGATATATCAATTACCTCAAGTCCTGATTCCGGCACGCTCGTTTGCATTCGATTAGCCCGCGCTTAACGAAGCCTAATCTGTATTCAACCCCAGTTTTTCGTTCTGAGCCAAGAATATTTTCTGAAGTCTTAAGTTTATCTTAAGGTTCCATAAGTATACTTTTACCAAACAATATGTATCCGTGCCTATGAAGTGTCCAAGATAGACGCGTGTGAAACGTCCAAGATATTGGATAAGGGGGCGATTGGAGCCAATACTGTCATTAAACTGATAATGGATGAGAAACAGAAGAATATCTCTGACGATTATAATTTTCCCAGTTCTTCTAAAGTATTAAAGATTATAAAGCTGCCGTTTAAGTTGAATGCCAGGCAAGCCTTCCAAAGAATATTTGCAAATTCAAGTGGATGGGGAATTCCTTATATCGATAAAATGTCAGGGCTGTAGTTATTAAGAAATAACTTGATGTGGGTAGAAAGAAAGACCTTTAATAGAGAAGATTGGCTGCAGGAACTAATACTGCTCGCAGCAGCTTTTTTTCTATTGTTTTGGGCACTCGGGGACCGCAGTCTATGGGCTGCTGAAGGGCGTTGGGCTGAAATAACTCGAAATATGCTTTTAACAAAAGATTTTTTCCATCCGATGATTGGCGATGAGCCATATTTCGACAAACCACTTTTGACCTATTGGTTTATTGGCATAATCGCCGCCGTAAGCGGCGTACTAAACGAATTGGTGATACGCATACCCAGTGCTGTTGCAGGAATGCTATCAATCTGGGCAACAGTCAGAATTGGAACACGTCTTTGGTCGGCACAAATTGGCAGGATTGCCGGCTGGATACTTCTGACAACTTACGCTTTTCTCTTCTGGTCTCGGACCGGAACTGCTGAGACAGAGAATCTGGCAGCCATCATCCTGGCTGTGGCTTGGTATTGGGCAAGACGAGACAAACCCAATTTTGTAACATTCCTTGTTTTTTACTTGATTGCTTTTATTGGGGCGTTAACCAAGGGATTGACTTCAGTTGTTGTTCCGGTGCTCATTGTCATACCGGATATTATTGAAGAAAAACGCTGGCGGGCTCTTTTCAAACCGGCACATTTTCTGGCACTCGCTATTGCGATTGGGATATATTTGGCACCTTTTATCATTGCTTCTCTGACACGCCCGGAAGATTATTCATCCAGCGGCCTGGCGTTGGTTTTTCAGGAAAATATTCAGCGGTTTTTTAAGCCCTTTGATCACAAAAGTCCCTTCTACCTTTACTTTTACGCATTACCAATACTTGTATTGCCGTGGGCTCCGCTTTTTGTGGGGGCAGTCGTCGGTATGATTAAAAACTGGAAAGAACTCGACAGCAATACGCGTTGGCTCATCAAGGCCATTATCCTTGTATTTTTGTTCTTTACCGTCTCCGGCTCAAGACGCAGCTACTATATATTACCTATCGTTCCTTTCTGCGCACTTCTCATAGCTGTTTTTATAGTTTGGGCGAATCACCCACAATTGCATAGGATCCGACGGTTTGGAATGAAAGTCCAGAGAACGATATTTTTCGGATTGATTATATTCGAACTGACAATGCCGCCTATTCTCATCATTGCAAAGAGAATAACGGGTTTTGAATTTCCTTTGAGTTTATCTGTGGCGAGCTTAATAATAGGTCTTATCGCATTAATCCTTGGTTTAGCCATATACAATTCTGAAAATTTGCTTAATTTCCATTATAAGACCGATCGGCTTGCTACCTCATTTATTGCAATAGCAGTTGTTGTGCTCGGAGGTTATTTTTGCTGGCAACAGAATATTCTTGAAAGTTATCGGACGGAACGACCATTTGCTCAGAAGTTGAAGATTCAATCGGCGAACTTGCCATCCGAAAGAATAGCCATTTTTCACAAGGCCAATCCGAATATTTTATTCTATCTCTCCAGGGAAAAGCCTGTTAGAATACTTAATAGTTCTGACGAACTGCACAGCTTCCTTGGGAATAATCCGTCTGGGGCAGTGATCTCACAAGTTCGATATGTCACCAGTCTGCCATCCACTATTTTATTTGAATTACAGAAGTGCCAGACCGTTGAAGAGCAAGTGCTTTCATGGGAATCTGAATCATCAAAGAAAGAGAAATGGGTAGCGTGGTTATGGGGACAAACTTCGGAAAATAAAATCGACTTAGTAGCCGAGGAGAGTTTTTTTGATGCGAAATGAGTTTTTACCATTTTCACGGCCATCAATCAGTGAAGAGGACATTACTGCTGTCGTGGAGGTTCTTCGTTCAGGCTGGCTTACTACTGGTCCTAAGACGGCGGAGTTTGAACAGGCATTCTGTGACTATACAGGATGCGCCAGTGCCGTTGCGCTATCATCAGCAACCGCCGGAATGCACCTGGCCCTTAAAGCGCTGGACATCGGAACTGGAGATGAGGTTATTACACCCTCGATGACATGGGTATCTACTGTCAATCTTATAGTTCTTGCCGGAGCTAAACCTATCTTTGTCGATGTGGATCGCGACACACTGCTGGTCTCGCCAGAATCTATAAAAGCATCTCTAACAGACTCAACGAAGCTCATCATCCCCGTGCATTTCGCCGGGGCGCCTGTGGATATCGAACCGATTCGGAAACTGGCTGCAGGTAAAAATGTCTTTCTCGTCGAGGATGCCGCTCATGCTCTGGGCACG
>Ga0315552_1000366_pt1 | contig 27888 bp, 24 predicted proteins | sample SalMarSW160170MG_2_FD_203102 | JGI IMG/M metagenome (GOLD analysis project Ga0315552, IMG submission 203102) | Salt marsh sediment microbial communities from the Plum Island Ecosystem LTER, Massachusetts, United States - Salt Marsh Sediment SW1601-70 ...
CAGCCAGTCCAGATTTCAAAGGATGCTGCTCCTTGGTAAATCAGCATTTCGACGCCGCTGACTACTTTGGCACCTGCTGCTTTAGCATCTTTCGCCAGCTTTGTTTCAACAGGGTTATAGACTATATCCATCACTGCTAAATCGGATTTCAACCATTGAGGCGCTACTAGACTTTGGCTAAGGTTTGGTTTCATCCCCACAGAGGTTGCATTAATTATTATATCTGAATCTCGCAGATTCTTCGCTATAGCCTCTGAAGAAAGGGCGCCACCCACGACTTTTTTGTTAAACATTCGCCCTAACGTTTCTGCTAGTTCGTTTGCCTTTTCAGCTGTTCTATTCAAAATGGCAAGTTCTCCAACTTCTTTGGCAAGAGCGAAAGCTATGGCTTTTGCAGCGCCGCCTGCTCCAAGCAAGAGCATTTTTTTCTCAGACAGGGCTACGCCGTTTTCTCGCAGAGCTTTCAACGCGCCAACGCCGTCAGTGTTAAAGCCTGAAAGTTTCCCATCTTTATTTAGAATGGTGTTGGCTGAACCGAGGAACTGCACGGTTGGGTCTACTTCGTCTAAAAAACTAATCACTGTGCTCTTATGGGGCATAGTTACATTCAATCCATGAATGCCTAAACCGAGCATGCCCCGTACCGCGTTTTCCAAGTCAGCAGCTTTTACTTTGAACGCTAAAAAAATGAAATCAAGTTTCAGATGATCAAATGCCGCGTTATGGATAGTCGGGCTTAGAGTGTGCTCTATAGGATCGCCGATAACGCCGCACACCCGTGTTTTCCCCGAGATAACCATCATTTTTGCCCCAAAAGCTCGTAAGCTGCCTTCATTTCTTGAATAGTCATTTGTCCAGAGGCTGTTTCGCTGCCTCGCTCAAGAGAAGCGAAGGTGAAGAAGCCGCCGAACAGGGGAGATAAGAGTCTGGAAACCTTGCCAAGCTCGCCCATGCAGAAACACACGAGTTTTGTCTTGTTAGATGCTGCTGACGTGAAATTCAAGATGGTGAGGTTATCTTCAATCCGCTTTGCGGTTGTCACGATTTTGCATACGTCCGCTCCGCTGGAGATTTCCCTTTCAAGAATGCTGTTCAATTCTGAAGAGCTTAAAGAGCCATTAAACTTGTGGAAGGACACGATTGGTTTAGCGCCTAGCGCTTTCAGTTCCTTGACGAAGTCCTTAAGCTGCGGAGTGGATAATTCTATATCTACATATTCAAAGCCACTCTTGGCTGCGCTTAGCAGCATCTGTCTTTGCTCCTTTTCGGTTCGGGAAGATCTGTCCGTGGCAATCTTTGGCATCTGCCCGTGAGTCGCCAAATCAGCTAATTCGCGCTGATTTTTAAGGCAGTCGAGTCTTACTTCAATGAAATTCGCGTTAGACTCTTCCACTTTTTCAATTAGCCGCAGAGCTTCAGGGATGGTTTTGGGAAGAATCGACACGCAAATTCGAGGAGTCACCGTTCTATCACCGTTTCGTCAGGCACGGCAACGCCAAAATGTCTGCCCCCAGTCATTGCTAAATGGGCTAAAACCTCATCGCCAGCTTTCAATTCTGTCACTGGCTTCGACCCTTTCGCGGTTACGAGTCTTATGGTTTCAGCATTTTGAAGTATCGTTTTGATTTTCTTTCCTTCAACCTCGGCTTCCACGAGGATTAATGGTCTAAGCTCGATTTTCACTCTTCCCACGTTCGCGGGTCTCACGTTTCCTTTTCTGTCAACTATAAGGACTTCATCGCCTGCTTTCAGCTCTGACAAGTACCGCGTGTTCTGCAGAGACGCCAAAGTGTACATAGAGAGGGAGCCAGCGTTAACTCTGAAAGGCCGAGATTGCACATAGGGGTTTTCGTGAACTTCAGCCTCGACAAGGAAGAACCCGGCAGCTTGGACTCCGACGAGTATTCCTTCACCTGGTGCCATAAGGTCGCAGGTGTCCACGCAAACTCTTGCCCCAGTGCTAATCTGTTTAACAGCGGTGACTTTTGCGGGAACCAACTCGATTTTGGGAGCTTGTTTCTTGACTAAGGCGATAGTTTTCATGAGTTCGTCAGCGTCTGAAGCTTTCATCAGAACGCCGTCTGTTCCCAATTCCAGTGCTTCTAAAACCAGTCGGGCATCTTCAGAGTTTGCCACTTCTGCAATTAGCTTGCTTTTGCCGCGGGTTCTTGCGATGAGGTTTTCTAAGGGGATGACGCGCCAGTCGAGGCAGTTGAGGATTATGTAGTCGGTTGAAAGTTCCGTTGCTTTGACCGCTGTGTTCTCGTCTTCTTTTCCTTTGATGTTTATTCTTAGGGCAACTTTTTTGTCTTCGCGTTTCAGCTGCGTGATCGTATTTTCGTCAAAGCTGGTGAGCACGCATATGTCGCATTTACTTAAGCGGTTATGTGCTTGCGTTTCCTCAACTAGGACATCGGCACTTTCAGTGGCAAGTTTTAGCAGATTGTCTTTTTTAGAAGGGGAAACTGTTGGGGCTATTTCGATCCAGAGTTCCTTCAATGGGATTCACCCAGAATTTTCAGTGCACGCTCAACAGAGACGCCGTCGTGAACGATAGCTGAGAGCGCCTTAACCATCAGAGTTGGATTTTCGTGTTGGAACACGTTCCGTCCGATGGAAAGCCCAACGCTTCCAGCCTTTATCGATTCCCACGCCATCTGCAGGATTTCCTGATCTGTTTCACATTTTGGGCCGCCTGCGATTATGACTGGCGCAGGACAGCCTTCTACAACCGCCTTGAAAGTCTCTATGTCGCCAGTGTAGTTTGTTTTGATTATGTCAGCGCCAAGCTCTGCGCCTAATCTGGCTGCGTGCGCCACTACCTCAGCGCCGTGTTCGCTCTGTATCTTTGGACCCCGCGGGTACATCATAGCCAGTAATGGCATGCCGTAAATGTCGCATTCATCGGCAACTCTGCCCAGCTTTGCAAGCATCTTATCTTCATCTTGGGCGCCCACGTTGATGTGTACTGAAACTGCGTCTGCGCCAATGCGGATTGCCTCTTGCACAGTGCATACTTGAACCTTGTTGTTTGCGTTTGGACTAAGTTTTGATATGGCTGAGAGATGCACTATTAGCCCAGCGTTTCCGACGTCGACGCGTTTGGCTATGCCTTTATTCAATACTACGGCGTCCACTCCGCCTTTCAACAGCTGATCGATTATCTTTTGCATGTTGGTTATCCCTTTGACTGGGCCCATGCTGACGCCGTGGTCCATAGGAACCATGACTGTGCGGTTGTCTTTTTGGAAGATTCTTTTTAATCGTCGTTTCTTACCTTGATCCATGGGTTCTCAATCCTTTTTTTGTTATTGTTTTATTCATTGTTACTTTCTCCTTAAGGAATTTCTGATTAAGTGTAAAGCTTTTTCGCGTTCGTTCCAATCTACAAAGAGAAGTATGCTCGATGTGATAGTCAGTATACCAGAAATGTTAATATCATTGACCCGCAGAACTTCAGAGATTTTCCCAATTATCCCGTGGGTTTCTTCTAAACCAACACCGCTGGTTTTCAGAAAGGCAAGGTCTTTCTTTACAGCCATGGCTATAGTTTCAGCTTTATTCAGTATTATATTATGGATTTCGTTGAAGAGCGCGTCTATGTTTTTCTCTTGGGAAACGTACAGAATGACAGAGTTCGTGTTCATTGACATGCCCAGCAGTGATGAATGCGCTTTTGCTTTTTCCACCATTTCCAATATAATCGGGGGGCTTTCAGAGATGCTGTGTCCCACTACGGTTATTTCCGCCACTGGAGAGGAATGTGCTATTTCCACGTCAAGTTCGGTTGCTAAGGCTCCAGTAATCAAAGTGCCCTCCTTATTCAGATTGGCATAAGCGTGGTTGGTTACTTTAACGTTTATGGATTGCGGTTTGTACTTCAGCGCTTTGCTGTGAATAAACTTGGCGCCTGCATCGGCGAGACCCACCAAAGCGGTAACGCCGATTTCCGAGAGCCTTCTGGGATTGGCAACAATTTTTGGGTCGCCCGACATTATTCCGTCAGCATCGGTAACCAGAACGACTTCGTCAGCCTTCAGAGCTTCAGCTAGAATAAAAGCGGTGGTGTCGCTTCCGCCGCGTCCTAGTGTGGTGATTCTGCCGTCTATGGTTCTGCCAACGAAACCTGCGATAACTGGCACGACGCCTTTTTCAACGATTGGAAGCACACATTCTCGGATTCTTTTTTTGCATTCTCCTAAGAGCGGGTTTGCGTTGGAAAAGGCATCGTCGGTTATTATGGGCCACTCATTATCCAGCGGGTCGAAATAGCGGGAGTTCACGCCGTTAGTTCTCAGTGCGGCAGCGAATATTCTAACGCTGGTTCTTTCGCCCATTGAAAGTATGTCATCCAATTCGCGTTTCTCTAGTTTTCCGTTTGAAGTGTTTTTTGCTGTGCTCATGAGGATGTCGGTTGTTTTTCCCATGGCTGAAACCACCACTGCGATTCGCGTGCCTTTTGCGACTTCATTTGCTACGGCGGCTACAGCCTTTGATAATCTCTCGTGATCGGCTAAGCTAGAACCACCAAATTTAACCACAATTTTTTTGTCAGATTTTACATTTTCCATTTAACACAACCATCCTGCGCCCAGAACTTAAACAAAACTTTTCTCGTTTTTGCTCTGGGCTTAGTTAAAATAATAAAAATCGTAGTCGAAGCTAAAGAACTGCGCAAGCATGCTCTCTTTCTGAAGCGTAGGATTCATCATTATAGCCTCGAACCTAGCAAAAGGAACTAGCTTCGAAAATAAAAGCATTTCGGAGAAAATCTGTAACCCCATGTTTGCGAAGGCTCTTTAGAAAGCAGAAGCAACATGCAGAGCTAAATTGCAGAAGGATCAACTTTGATTATTTGCGGAATCTTGCCTGCTGTTCCAGTGAACCCCTTAAAGATGATGAGAACGCCTTCAACCCCCGGAATAGGCAAGGCTTTGCTTATCCCAGCTTGAATGGCAACTTGGCAATCCTCGCCTTTTACCACGTTGCCCACTGCTGTGGCTGCGGCATCTGCTAATCCTGCGTTTCTGCAGAAAACCGTAGCTGCCTCAGCGTCGCCGAAGCTCAAAGCGTGGCTGAAACGACCTGAACTCGTGGCAATGCCCACTGGAAAATCCGTTAGTCTAAAGCCGAACCGTTTCGAAAGAGGTGCATCTCCAGCTGCAACCGCCACATCGATGGGCGTGTTAGATACTGCGGAGATTTCGCCGCCGTTTTCCACAACTGCCACCTCGCAGCCAGCCCGCAGCATGTCTTTCACGGCTAGTTCTGCCAGAACGCCAGCGACGGCTGCCATTGGACCCACGTTTGCTTTTTCCGCGGCTTCAGCCATCAGCTTAGCCACCAACGGCTTGCTGGGCACTGGAACGGGTTCGAGTGTGTGAAAGAATTTGGGGTTGGTTCTGATGTACGCTTCGAGCCTGCGCCGGTGACGCTTAATCGAGTCTTTGGCTGCTTGGATGCCTTCTGGCTTGTCGGCGACTACGGTGCACTGTGACTCCTTGAGACTGAAGGCTTCTTTGAAAAGTTTCATCATTCTGCTCCGAGCGCCTTTAGCGCGCGTTGTTGCCTGTGAGTTCCGAGTTGTTCTGCTTCACTGATTTTATGGCTCTGGATGGGCAAGCGTCAACGCAGGCGCTGCAAATGCTGCCGATGCACTTTTCCTTGTCGAAAACCACAGACGCGTCCTCATCAATCGTAATCGCTTCCACGGGACATAGCGTGACGCAGGCGCCGCAGTTGACGCATTTCTCGCTGTCAACCTCAATGAGCTTTGGTATGCTGACCGTTGCGCCTCGTTTGCGGAACGCCTTGACCACCTTGTCCAGCGCTTCATCTGGCACTTCAGCCAAGACTTCGCCGCCCTTCGAGTTCACGTGCGCCGCGATAATGTTGATGGGCACCTTCAGCTCCAAGATTATCTGCGACGTTATCGGCTCCTCAACGATTTCCTCCGAGAACCTAAGCAGTATTCGCACCATTCAGCCTTCACCTTCCCAGAAGCTTGGACACGTCCTCAGCCGTGACAATGCCCAACACCTTCTTCTCATTGTCAATCACTGGCAAAGCCGAGATGTTATGTTGCGCCATCCGTTTCGACGCGGTCTCCAAAGGCTCATCAGGCTTCGCCGTTATCACGCGCCGAGTGACAATGTCCGCAAGCGCTGTTTTGCCCTGAGCCAACGCACGCGTAATATCCCACGAAGTCACGATACCAGTAAGCTTGCCGTTGCCATCCACCATGACGATGTGGTTAACAGACCGCGTCACGATGCGCTCCGCTATGGCTTGCACCGCCTCCATCTCGCTGCACGTAACCGCCTTCTGCATCACGTTAGCCACAAACGACACCTCCTCAGTCTGCCGCATAGGCTTGAACATGGTGTCAACTGGCAAACGCTCAACAGGCGCAGTCAAGAAGAACTCGCCGTTCTCAATCCACGACTTTAACGTTCCAGCGATTTTCCTAGCGGTCTTCAAACTTGACAGAGAACTGACTCTGATTCTCCTGTCGCCCACGGTTATCGCGCCCGACTTCAGTTCTTTATAGCTTACTTTAGCCAGTTTCGGGCGGTCCCTGCGCGGAACACCGTAATCAACAACGTTCGTGAAGATTTCCTCGTCCCGTATGGCGGTTTTCTTAACTAAGCCCTCATTCAAGATGGGAATAGGTATGCCCAACCCAACGTAAAGCGTGGTGCCGTACCGCGTGAAAGATGCGCCCCGCAGAAACTCAGGACTCATCTTCTTAGCGTCTCCGCGGATCATGATGGTGCCGAAACGGTTCTGCGGGTCATGCTGCGTTCCCTCGCCGATTACGTAGCCCTGTGTTCCGCCTAAGAAAATGCGCGTGCCAATGCCTATGGTCTCGTAGTCAGGATCATTCATCAACGGATTCAACTCGCCCGCGCCTGAGAAAGTGGCGTTCTTCAACCGCGGCAGCAGCTTACCCATGTACGTGTAAATGGTCTCGTCGCGGCTGTTCACTGCACAAGCGTAACGTTGATAGCAGTTGCGAAAGTTGAGCAGGTAAAACTGGTTTAGGTCATCCTTTGTTATGTTTGTTTTGATTCGGGTTCTTGGGTAGCAGTCAGTTCCATACGCCGTGGCTTTAAGCTCAACTTCTTTTCCGCGTACGAGGTCTTCAATCACGTGTCCTCCGCCGTATTCAAAAGGTTGCGTTTCTGATGTAGCGGTGGCGCCGATGTATAGGTCGACAGCTGCGCCTGGATGGCAAATCGGCACATCATTGATCCAAGCTTTCTCAATTTTTATAGGCGGGTCAGAATGCCCAATGTTGATGATGGCACCTGAGGAACACATTGCTCCAAAAGTGCCTGTTGTGACAACGTCAACTTCTTTAAATGCAACTTCGACGCCGCTACTTTCCACTAGCTTCTTCATTTCTTCAGCTGTTAAAACTTGAACGTCGCCAGTTCTTATCTTCTCGTTAATCTCTTCTATGGTTCGCTTATTCTTTTTGGAGATAAGTTTCAATGCCTCCAACCGATGCCATTCGAAAAGGCGTGCTCCCGTATTAAAATTTTTTGGAGAAGGGAGCGCTTGTTCACCAGAGCTTCCATGGCAAATCGTCCATGTATTCGTTCAAAGAGCGAATTGTGGTTCCATTGTGGTTTCTCTGTTTTAAGACTTTTACGAGGGCAGAAGCCAACTCCAAGTTCGTGATTACGGGAACGTTGAATTCCACCGCTTGTCTCCGAATAATGTAACCATCTGTCAAGACGTCGGAGTAGTTTCTCTGTTTGTTCGCCATTGGAACGTTTATGACTAAGTCTATCTTTTGGTCTTGAAGGTAATCAAGAATGTTCGGGTTCACGCTGGCCTCTTTAACTTTGTGTAGGACTGACACACTGCTTATTCCTGCCGCCTGCAACACCTCAGCAGTATGTTCGGTAGCATAGATTTTGAAACCCATCTCCTCAAAAGCCTTGGCTAGCGGCACAACTCTTCTTTTTGGTTCTTCACCGCCAACCGTTATGAGCACGGAACCGCCCTTGGGTGGGATGCGGAACTCTGCAGACTGCAACGCCTTCGAGAAGGCATCAGCAAAGTTCTCGCCTAAACATGCCACTTCGCCTGTGCTGAGCATTTCAACGCCTAGAACTGGGTCCGCTCCGCTTAAGCGCATGAAACTGAACTGAGGTACTTTTACGCCAAAATGGCTTGTAGGCGGCAACCCACATGTTTTAAGTCCTTCAAATTTCTTGCCAAGCATAGCCGATGTGGCAAGTTCTATGAGGTTTATTCCACGAGTCTTGCTCACGAAAGGCATAGATCTCGAAGCCCGCAAGTTACATTCAATAACGTAGACAGCGCCGTCTTTTACAAGATATTGGATGTTGTATGGTCCTTTGATTTTTAGGGCTTTGACGATTTTCTGAGTTGCATTTTCAATTTTTTTCTGGACCTCAGCTGAAAGCGTGTTAGGCGGGATGCTCATGGTGGCGTCGCCGCTGTGAACGCCTGCGTTCTCCACGTGTTCCATTATGGAGCCGATCAAGCAGGTTTCGCCGTCGTAGACGCCGTCCACTTCGACCTCTTTGGCTTTATTAACAAACTTTGAGATTACCACTGGATGGTCGCGGGAAACCTTGGCTGCCAACTTGAGAAAGTTTTCCAGCGCTGTTTCGTTGTAAGCCACACGCATTGCGGAGCCTGACAGCACATAGCTGGGACGCACGATCACTGGGTAACCGATTTTCTCCGCGAACCTTTTAGCAGCGCTTATTGACTTAAGTTTGCTCCAGCTCGGCTGGGGAATGCCCAGTTGATCCAAGAGAGCGCTGAACTTTGACCGGTCCTCGGCTAAGTCGATGTTTTCTGCTGAAGTGCCGAGTAACTTTGCTCCAGAATTCGCCAGTTTCAAGGCCAAGTTGTTTGGAATCTGACCGCCAACGCTGGTGATTATGCCTAACGGGTTTTCCTTCTCGTAGATGTCCAGAATTCTCTCAGTAGTTAATTCTTCAAAGTACAGCTTATCGGAAACGTCGTAGTCTGTTGAGACAGTTTCAGGGTTATAATTAACCATTATGGCCTCTTGAATGCCGTTTTTCTTAAGCGCCCAAATCGTGTTGACCCCGCACCAGTCAAATTCCACGCTTGAGCCGATTCTGAAAACTCCCGCACCTAACACTATCACTTTGCTCTTGTCATTGCTCAGTTCTATATCGTCCTCGTCGCCGCCGTACGTGAGGTAAAGATAGTTAGTTTTAGCTGGCCACTCAGCCGCCAAAGTGTCAATCTGCTTTATTGATGGAATAATGTTCGCGTTTTTTCTGAATTTTCTTATCGCTGATTCGTTAGTTTTTTGGCAGACAGCTATTTGCTCATCGGAGAAACCTATGCGCTTTGCTTCTCTCACAATTTCTGCCGCACTGCTGTCTCTAAGATTTAGAGTGCGGAGTTTTGTTTCCATGTCAATAATGTTCTTGATTTTATGGAGGAAGAACGGGTCAACACCGCTTAGGCGGTAAATTTCCTCGATTGAAATGCCCATTTTCAAGGCTTTGACTATCTTGAAAAGTCTCTCGTCAGTTGGGTTAGCCAGCACATCCTTAATTTTCTCTGCTGATTCAGGTTCCAAATCCTCTTCGTTGCAGACCAGCCCATTCTTGCCAATGTCTAACATTCGTGTGGCTTTTTGCAGAGCTTCTTCCAAGCAACGTCCGATGGACATTACTTCGCCCACGGAACGCATTTGGGGTCCTATGTGACGATCCGCTTTTTCGAATTTTTGTAAGTCCCATCGGGGGATTTTGACTACGACATAGTCTAGGGCTGGTTCGAAACAGGCTGTGGTAGTCTCTGTAACTTTGTTAATCAGTTCTGGAAGAAGATAACCGATAGATAGCTTAGTAGCTATGTACGCCAGGGGATAGCCTGTTACTTTGCTTGCGAGGGCAGAGCTTCTTGACATACGCGAGTTGACTTCTATGACGCGGTATTCTTCTGATTTCTGGTGCAAAGCCCATTGAATATTGCATTCGCCGACTATTCCTAAACTTCGTATCGTGTTTATCGAGGTGGACCTTATTAGGTGGTATTCGCGGTTTGACAGCGTCTGCGAAGGTGCAACGACGATGGAGTCTCCTGTGTGAACGCCCATTGGGTCAAAGTTTTCCATGTTACAGACGGTTAAACAGTTATCTGCATAGTCACGCATGACTTCGTACTCGATTTCCTTCCAGTGTCCAATGTACTCTTCCACGAGCACTTGGGTTATCCTGCTCTGCGCCAAGGCGCGTGTAACTATTTCTCTTAACTCCCAAGCATTGTGGGCAACGCCTGCACCCTTACCGCCGAGAGTGTAAGCAACTCGAACTATTACTGGGTAGCCGATTTCGTTAGCCACTTCAATGGCATCCCGAACTGTTGTGGCTGATTTACTTCTCAGCGGGTGGGCGTTCGCTTTGATCATTACTTGTTTGAAGAGTGCTCTGTTTCCAGTGTTCTCTATTGCTTCAATGGGTGTCCCTAAAACCTTCACACCATATTTTTCGAAAATGCCCTTTTGTGCGAGCTCGACACCGCAGTTTAGCGCGGTTTGTCCTCCAAAACCTAGCAGAATTCCGTCTGGTCGTTCTTTTTGAATGACCTTTTCCACGTATTCAGGCGTTACAGGTAGAAGGTACACTTTACCCGACAAGCGTGGGTCGGTTTGGATTGTGGCTATGTTCGGGTTTATCAGAACCGTTTCAATGCCTTCTTCCCTCAGGGCTTTGAGGCACTGGCTTCCAGAGTAGTCAAACTCGGCAGCTTCTCCGATTTTTATGGCGCCGCTCCCCAGCACCAGCACCTTGCGTACCCAATCGAACTTTGGCATTTTACACTGCCTCCATTGATTTTGCGAACGTATCAAACAGAAACTCGGTGTCGTAGGGTCCTGGCGACGCTTCAGGATGCCACTGCACCGCAAAAACGGGTTTGCTCTTGTGTTTAACGCCTTCAACGGTCTTATCGTTGGGGTTCATGAACCAAGCTTCCAAAGGCGTTTTCTTAAGAGATTCACTCTCGACGGCGTAACCGTGATTCTGAGTGGTAATGTAGCAGCGATTGGTTTTCAAGTCACGTGCAGGCTGGTTCTGGGAACGATGTCCATACTTAAGTTTGTAAGTGTCTCCGCCCAACGCTAACGTCAATATCTGGGCGCCCAAGCAAACGCCCATCAACGGGACTTTTTCAACTAATTCTCTGACGCATTCTATTGTCTTAACACACTTTTTCGGGTCTCCAGGACCGTTGCTCAGAACCACTCCGTTCGGATTGTACTCCAAAACTTCTTTGGCTGAAAAATCGTAAGGCACTCTTACAACGTTTATTCCACGTTTCAACAAGTTCCGCATAATACTGTACTTAACGCCGCAGTCAATCAAAACAACCGTGTTTTTGCCGTCGACTTTGTAGTGGACAGGCTCTTTCACAGACACCTCTTTGACTAAATCGGTCAAGTTGGGATCTGGAATGCCCTTCTTCGCTTCTTTCAAAAGGTTGTCTAAATTGGGCTCTTCTCCAGCCTCACAAACTTGTAAAATCCCAAGCATTACGCCGTGCATTCTAAGCTTCTTTGTAAGGCGTCGAGTGTCAACGCCGTAAATTCCTGGAACGCCTTCGTCAGATAACCACTTGTCCAGAGTTCTTGTTGACGCCCAATGATACGGTTCATGGCACAGTTCATGGATAACTAAGCCCTGCACTTGAATACGATCCGACTCGAAGTAAAGGGGGAGGCCGAAGTTGAGGTCGTAAGGCGGAACGCCATAATTGCCCACAAGCGGGTAAGTTAAGGTTAGAATCTGCCCTTTGTACGAGGGGTCGGTGAGTGCTTCAGGGTATCCAACCATTGATGTTGAGAAAACTACTTCTCCTGAAGTCTTGCCTGTTGCTCCAAAACCTTTGCCGACAAAAAAGGTGCCGTCTTCTAACAGTAGAACCGCTTTTTTGTTTTTGCTGGAATTAAGTTCTGGGACCAAAGCCCTATACTACCTATAAGTTTGAATTTTTAAGTTTTATGTTTTCTCTGGAACTCACGGGAAAATATAATTTGACAGCTTTCTCCAGTTTGTTTTCAGCCTCTTCAAGCTCCTTGTCCATCTGCAATATATTGGATTTGGTTAGAAACACCTTTTTCTTCCGTGTATCTAACGCTTTTTTGACCTCGGCTGGCGCGGGTCCGCCCTTGACTTTGCAGGCTTTAACCAGCGCAAGCGGATCTGCGAGCGCTTTCAGGTCTTCAGTTTTGACTGTTAATTTGATGCTTGCAACGTCCTTAGCCGCTTTCTGCAGCAGTTCAGGCGTAGCATCTGCGAAAGTCAGTTTTGCCTCTATCAACGACTTGACGAGTGCACCGACGACCTTGTGCGCCGTTCGGAACGGAACATCATATTTACGAACAAGCACATTAGCCAACTCGGTCGCAGCCACAAAACTTGCGTTGGCTTTGCCAGAGACATCTGCAGTTACTTTCAGTTTAGGAAGCAGCTTATGGAACATATCCAGCGAAGCGCGTACGTTTTCTATGGATTCCCAGAGCTTGGGTGTGATTTCTTGAAAGTCAAGGTTATACGTGGACGGCAAACTCTTCACCGCAGCGGCTGAAGCCACAAAATCACCTAGCACATGACTGGCTCTTGCACGGATGATTTCCAAGACTTCAGGGTTCTTTTTTTGAGGCATGATGCTGCTTGTGCTGGTGAACTCGTCTGGAAGTTCTACTACTCCGAAGTCGGGTGAACTCCAGATTATGAGGTCCTCGGCAAAGCGACTTAGGTTTACAGCGATCAGCGTTAGAACGGCGAGGGTTTCAGTGATGAAATCTCTGCTGCCTACAGCGTCAATCGAGTTTTCCGCTAAACCGTTGAAGCCTAAGAGTTTCGCGGTTCTGTCGCGGTTTATTGGGAAGCTTGTGGTAGCTAAGGCTCCTGCGCCCATTGGACAAAGATTAACTCTTGTGTAAGCGTTTTGAAGTCTTTGCAGGTCGCGTTCTAACGCAGCGAAGTGTGACAGAAGGTAATGGGCGAACGTCACTGGCTGCGCAGGTTGCAGATGAGTGTACTCCAAAATGACGGTGTTCACGTGGTCTTCTGCAACCTCGGCTAAGTGGTCTTGCACGTGAGCTACGGCGCGCATCAGATTGAGCAGTTCTTTTCGCAATTCTATGCGGATGGCTGTGGCAACTTGGTCGTTTCTGCTCTTGGCGATATGGAGGTTTCCGCCTGCTGCCTCTCCTGCTTCTTTGAGGACTGCTTCTTCTACCGCCATGTGAACGTCTTCAGCAGAAGCATCTAGCTTCATATTTGAAAGTTTGGTCAGGGCTTCGAGAAGCTTGGCTCCGTCTGACTGCTTGATGATTTTCTGTTCCATCAGCATTATCACGTGGGCTTTGTTAATGTCGATGACAGCTTTCGCTAGTCTCACGTCGTCTTTCATTGATGAGGTGAACTTGGCAACGTCTTCTCGCACCGGTGATAGTCGTCCTCCACGCAATAGTTTTGACATCTACGCGCCGCCCTTAGCTGTTTTTTGTTTCTTGGCTTTTCGTTTCAGAATATTATGCATTCTTGTTTGCAGGCCCCACAGTTCTATGAAGCCTTTAGAGTATGACTGGTTAAAGCCAGTTTTGATGTTGTAGTTCACCAAGTTCTGATCGTAAAGTGACATTGGTGATGAGCGTCCGACAACCTGAAGTCCTCCTTTGTAAAGCTTCACTCGCACTTCGCCCTGCACGTTTTCCTGAGTTTTGTTTATGAAAGCTTCCAAGTCTTCCTTTAGAGGGTCCATCCATAGACCTGTATACGCCAAAAAGGTCCATTGGGAGTCGATTTGCTGCTTAAACAAGACCTCGTGCCGTGTCAAGACCATTTTTTCCAAGTCTTTATGAGCTTCCAAGAGGACTGTTGCGGCTGGGCATTCATAAACTTCTCTGGATTTAATGCCCACTAAGCGATCTTCTATGTGGTCTATGCGGCCAACACCATGTTTTCCTGCTGTCTTATTCAATGTTTCAATAAGTGCAAGAGGAGCCAGGTTTTCTTTGTTTAGGGCAACTGGAACTCCTGCTTTAAATTTGATGGTTACGTATTCAGGTGTGTTGGGCGCTTCTTCAGGTGAAACAGTCCACTCAAAAGCGTCTTCTGGCGGTTCTTGATTGGCGTCTTCCAAAACTCCGCATTCAATCGATCTTCCCCAGATGCTTTGGTCAATACTGTATTTCTTCGCTGCGGTGGAAACTGGAATGCCTTTCGCCTTTGCGTACGCGATTTCTTCGTCTCTTGTCATATTCCATTCTCTAACTGGCGCGATTATCTTAAGGTCTGGCGCCAACGAGCCAATTGTCACATCAAAGCGCACTTGGTCGTTACCTTTGCCTGTGCAGCCGTGAGCGAGGCTTGTCGCATTCTCTTTTTCTGCAATTTCAACCATTTTTGCGACAATAAGCGGGCGAGACAGGCTTGTGCTTATAGGGTATTTTCCTTCGTAGAGGGCGTTGGCTTTTATGGCTGGGAAAATGTAGTCCGTGGCAAATTCGGCTTTGGCGTCGATAGAGTAGTGTTTCAAGGCGCCGAGGTTTTTCGCTTTTTCTTCGACCGCTTTTAGGTTTTCTTGTTGGCCGACGTTGACGGTTACAGTTATTATTTCTGCGTTGTATTTTTCTTGAAGCCACTTGATCAGCACTGATGTGTCTAGTCCACCGGAGTATGCTAGCACGATTTTTTCTGTTATTTTTTGCTCCCCCGTTTTTGAAGTAGATTTATTCCCCTTACCTCACGGGCGATATTTTTAAACGTTGCGACTTTTTTGTAACACGATAAGCTTTAAATGTCCCATTTGATACATCTATGTATCATGACAATAGCTCGAAACGTAAGAAGTCACTTGCGAAACAAGCCATACCTGCTGGAAGCGTTGGAAAAAGGAATAGTTAACCTCAGCGAACTGTCCCGACAGATTCAGAAGGAGCTAAAAACGGACAACACGAGCGCTGTAAAAGCTGCTTTGAGAAGATTTTCAGAAGAACTGCAAAAGCACAAGCAAAAAAGAGAAGAAAAAGTCCTGCAAATTCTAAAACGAAGTGGAATAGCGGTTTATGACAGGAAATCCGTTATGATCACAAGCAAAGAAATAAACACAAAAAGCGGAATGAAAGTGGACTTGCTAGGCAAATTCGTTTACCTTCTAGACAGAGGCGATATGCCTGAAAGAATTAACGCACTAGTCAAACATGATAATTGTACAATGATAGTTATGCATTCTCCAGAAGAACTAGAAGCGACACCGGGAGTAGTCGCCTTCCTAACGACACTGCTGGCAGAGCAGAACGTAAACATCATAGAGTTCATCTCTTGCTGGACTGAAACAATAATTGTGGTGGAGAAAAAGGACAGCCTCAAGGCTTACGAAGTTCTATCCAACATGGTGGGTTGATATGCGGTTAAGCAATCCTGAGGAGAACGCCGTACTTAAAATGGCTTGTTTACACCTGCGCTCGCGAAAAAACAACAATATTAATAATAATTGCAGCTTGATAGTCTCTGAAGTTTAGAGATGAAATTATGTCGCTCAGCCAAGTAACCCTCAAGGCACCCGCAACAACTGCTAATCTAGGCCCAGGCTTCGACGTTTTCGGCCTAGCCTTAGAACAGCCCAGCGACAAAGTTACGATAATTCCCACTTCCAAAAGCGTTAAAATAGAAGTTACAGGGCTCTCAGCGGCAACTATCCCCACAGCGCCTGAAAAAAACGCCGCTGGCATTGTTGCAAATCAAATGTTAAAAGAATTTTCCTTAAAAGCAGGTGTTTTGATAAAAATTGAAAAGGGCATCTTGCCCGGCATGGGTTTGGGTAGCAGCGCAGCCTCAGCGGCAGCCGTGGCTTACGGTTTGAATCGAATGTTCGATCTCAAGCTGGATAACAAACAGTTAATTCGGCTAGCGGCAAAGGGTGAAGTTGCTTCTGCTGGTTCCGAACATGCGGATAACGTTTCAGCCGCTATATGTGGCGATTTCGTAATCATTAAGTCTTATAACCCTTTGGAGATAGTTAATCTGAAATCTCCGCCAGAAATGGAAGTGTGCGTGGCTTTCCCTCATATGACAACCCCGTCCAACAAAACTAAAAAGGCCCGTTCAGTAGTGTCCAAGCTGGTTCCAATTGACAAGCTTGTCCACAATGTTGGTAAGGCTGCAGCCATGGCTAGCGGCTTTGCCACAGGTGACGTGGACCTAATAGGCGAATCCATGTCGGACGCGGTTGCGGAACCTGCGAGAGCTTTCTTAATTCCTGGCTATGAACAGGTTAAAGAAAACGCGTTGAAAGCTGGTGCGTGTGGAGTGGCGGTTAGCGGTGCTGGACCCGCCATGATAGCCATAGTTAACAAGAAGAAAGCCAACGCGCACAAGGTCGCAAGTTTAATGAAAGAAGGGTTCGAATCTGCTGGTCTTAAAGCAACTGCCTTTGCCACGCGACCCGGCAAAGGTGTTCGCCTACTGGAGCTGGAATGATGACGTATCAAGAATGTATTAACTGTGGAAGCAAATATGGTATAAATGAAATTGTGTACTTCTGCAAGAAATGCGGAGACCTGCTTGAAATAAAATACGATCACGGTGAACTGACTGGAGCGCTTAGAGAAAGCGAATGGCGAAATGCTCCTCTTTCGGTGTGGCGATACCGAGACTTCATGCCCATCAGCGATTTTTCAAAAATAGTCTCTTTAAACGAAGGGGGCACAGGTCTTCATCCATGCCAGCGCTTGGGGAAACATTTGGGAATTAGGCGGCTTTACGTGAAAAATGAAGGGGAAAACCCCACTGGATCTTTCAAGGATAGGGGTATGACGGTTGGCGTTACGAAAGCTGTGGAGCTCGGAGTTAGATCCGTTATCTGTGCGTCCACAGGTAACACTTCTGCTTCTTTGGCTGCTTTCGCCGCGAAGGCGGGGTTGCAGTGCGCCGTGCTGATACCTTCGGGCAAAATTGCGTATGGGAAGCTGGCGCAAGCCATGATCTACGGCGCTAAGGTAATTCAGGTGCGCGGCAACTTTGATCAAGCCTTGGATGTTGTGCTGAAGCTTTCGGAAAAACACAGAAACATCTATCTTCTTAACTCCATAAACCCTTTCAGAATTGAAGGACAGAAATCCTTAGGCTACGAAATATGCGACCAGCTGAATCAAGAAGCGCCAGACAGGGTTGTGGTGCCTGTGGGAAACGCTGGGAATATAAGTGCCATATGGAAAGGCTTCAGGGAGTTTCATGAGCTCGGTCTCGTAAAAACGCTTCCGAAGATGACTGGAATACAAGCGGCTGGAGCAGCCCCGATAGCGCGGGCAATAAAAAATGGAAGCGACACAATTGTACCTGTTGCCAAGCCTGAAACCGTCGCGACCGCCATAAGAATCGGAGCGCCTGTAAGTTGGAAAAAAGCTCTGAACGCGATTCGAGAGTCGCATGGGACGGCTGAGACCGTGACTGATGCGGAGATTTTGGATGCCCAGAAGCTGCTAGCTCAAGTAGAAGGTCTCTTTGTGGAGCCTGCAAGCGCGTCGTCAATCGCGGGGTTAAAGAAGCTTATAGAAAACGGAGAAATTGATAAAGACGAGCGTGTGGTGTGTGTTACAACTGGTCACGGGCTTAAGGATCCAGATGTTGCAGTCAAGATGAGTGAAAAGCCCGTTGAGGTGGATGCTGAAATTGAAACCATTGAACGTGTTCTGGGGCTTAAGGTTTCTATGGTAATGACTGTTTCTGGTGGATCATCATGAGGATTATTCTGATTGGCTACGGCGTTGTCGGACAGGGCCTGACAAATATTCTTTTGCGGAGGCGCTTAGAAAACCTCAAAGAGTACGGTTTCAACCCGAAAATAGTCGCCATCGTCGACAGAGGTGGCGCAGCCATAAACCCGAAGGGCTTAAACTTGGAGAAAATGTTGGCACTTAAGAAGCGCAATGGAACGGTGGCAGCTGACCGTGAATTCGGTCATGCACAAATGTCGCCGTTGGCTGCTATAGAGTCTGTAGAAGCTGAAGTTATGATTGAAGCCACTTCAACAAACGTAAAGAACGGCGAACCCGGCTTATCGCATATCAAAACTGCCTTCAAAACTGGTAAACACGTTGTAACCACCAACAAAGGTCCATTGGCGTTGGCGCTTCCCGCGTTAATGGAACTGGCTGACTATAACAAGGTGTACTTGCGGTTCAGCGGCACCGTAGGCGGAGGAACCCCCGTTTTGGAGTTGGCAAAGAAGTGTCTAGCAGGGGATAAGATAGTTGCTATACGAGGGATCTTAAACGGCACCACTAATTACATTCTCACGGAAATGGCGGAAAAACGCATAACTTTCCAGCAAGCTTTAGATAGTACCCAAAAACTCGGGTACGCTGAAACTGATCCCTCGATGGATGTGGATGGAATAGACCCCGCTTGTAAAGTGGTGATAATGGCAAACTGGATAATGAACAAGAAATTAACTTTGAAAGACATAAAAGTGAAGGGAATACGCGACGTAACATTACAAGCGCTTGAGGAAGCCGCCAAGAGAGGAAACACTATCAAGCTCATAGGTTCAATAGACGACAGCGCCAAAGTCGCGCCTACGGAAATATCAAAGCACAACCCATTATGCGTCAGCGGTGTCCTAAACGCCGTAACCTTCGTGTCAGAGTTCGCTGGAGAAGAAACCATTATCGGCCGAGGGGCAGGCGGAATGGAAACCGCCAGCGCAGTTTTAAGAGACTTATTAGACATAAGACATAATCTGGCAAGCAAAATGCTCACATAACGCATCGTGAAGTGTGAAAAGCATGAAGAAAATAGTGATGAAGTTTGGAGGAACTTCCGTCGCTACAGGCGAAAACATCCGCCATGTAGCCAATATAGTAGCGGACAGCGTAAAACAGGGCTACAGGGTTGTCGTTGTAGTTTCAGCTTTGGCAGGCATTACCAACCAGCTTATTGAAGAAGCGGAGCAGGCAAAAAAAGGGAATGAAAAGCAAATCCAAGAGTTCAAGAAAAAACTGGTTGAAAAACACTTGGCAACGGTTACGAAAGCAATAGAGAATAAACGCATACAAAAAGAAATAGAACAAATCATTAAAACGACAGTTGATGAGCTTGAGAAAGTTCTCACTGGAATATGCTATGTTGGTGAGCTTACTTCGAAATCGAAAGATTACGTTTTGTCCTTTGGAGAACGATTGTCCGCGCCTATAGTTTGGGGCGCCCTGCGAGACCTTAAGCTTGAAACGCAATATTTCACTGGGAAAGAAGCGGGTATTGTAACAGACTCGAACTTCGGAGAAGCCAACCCGCTAATGAACGTGACCACACATCAATTAAAGGAAAAGATTGAGCCGTTACTTGAAAGAAGTATTATACCAGTTGTGGCAGGATACATAGCCGCAACTCAAGACGGTGTCATAACAACCTTAGGTCGTGGGGGATCAGATTATACAGCCACCCTCATAGGCGTTGCCTTGGCTGCGGACGAAGTCTGGATATGGACCAACGTGGATGGAATAATGACTGCAGACCCGAAGATTGTTCTATCAGCGAAAATGCTGCCTGAACTCTCTTATGGGGAAGCCGCTGAAATGGCTATTTTTGGAGCTAAAACCATGCATCCTAGCGCCTTAGAACCCGTGATCAAAGAGCACATTCCTGTGAGAATAAGAAACGTCTTCAACCCTGAAAACCCTGGAACACTAATAGCAGATGGACAAGAAGCTAAGTCAACAGATGTTGTGAAAGCGGTAGCGTTGATCAAAGATGTGGCCATGGTTAACGTTAGTGGAGCAGGAATGGTTGGTGCGCCTGGAAGCTACGCGAAAATCTTCGATGTGTTGGGGAAAAATAACATTAACATCATGATGATTTCAACGGCAGTTTCCGAAGCAAACATTTCATTAATAATCCGAAGAAGCCTTGTGGGAAGGGCGCTTAGCACGTTGGAAATAGCGCTCTTAGGCAGAGGCTTAATCAGCGAGGTAACTGCTGAGGACGATGTGTGCGTTATCGCCGTCATGGGCGCAAACATGAAAGGCACGTTGGGAGTAGCGTCAAGAATATTCACAGCCGTCGCCCGCAAGGGAATAAACATCCGCATGATCGCCCAAGGGTCTTCGGAACTGAACGTTTCGTTTGTGGTTAAGGAGAAAGACGGAGAAGCGGCAGTTCAAGCAATTCACGAAGAATTCAAACTGGACAAAGCAACACGATAGCTTCACGATGGCGACAGTGGCGGCTTTTGATTTCCCGCTTTCTCATGCAGCTCGATTAGTTTCAGAATAGTCTCCTTGTAGACCTGAATGCCATCCAAATACTCGCTTATGAGAATGTGTTCGTCTTTTGTGTGATCCAAATGCGAGTCGCCAGGTCCATAAGTGACTATGGGCACGTTTAAGGCTCGGCCGAGGATGTTCATGTCGCCTGTTCCAGTCTTTCTCAAAAGCGTCGCAGGTTTATTCAGCACTTTTCTAATCGAAGAAGACAACGCTTTCACGAGAGGTGATCTTTTGTCCACTTCGAAGGGCTCGTTTGAATCTTCGGTTGACACTTTTACCTTGACTTTCGGGTTGGAAGCCTCGTATTGTTCGATCACTTTTTTTGTGTCGTTGAAAACTTGGGTGGAAGTGAATTGGGGAGGAACCCGAAGGTCAATGTGTATTTCGCTTTCGAAAGGAATTACAGAGTTCGCTTTTCCGCCACTCACTTTGGTCAGACAAGCAGTTACTGCGTAGAAAGGGCTCTTTTGCGTGTCCAGCGGTGGAAGGGAGTTTTTGATTTGTTGCCCAAGTTCAAACGCTTTCTCAAGAGCGTTATCGTAAAGCCATGGCGTAGAGGAGTGCCCAGTCTCCGTTTTGCATGTTATCTTAATGTGTAGGTTCCCCTTATAGCCGATGGTTATGTTTCCAACTCCGCTGGGTTCTCCGAATATGGCGTAATCAGCTGAAATGCCGTCGCTTATCAGATGCTTGACGCCTCTGCTGGTGGCTTCTTCTTCGACAACGCTGGCAATTACAATTTTGGCTTGAAATGTTGGTTCTTGGGCAACTGCAGCTGCCGCCATCACCATCGTTGCCAGCGGACCTTTTGCGTCTACCGCGCCTCGGGCGTATATCTTGTCTTTTTCAACCCGCAATGGAAGATACCCAGCAACGGTGTCCATATGCCCGCACAAGAGGATTGTTGGTTCGCCTTGTCCTATTTCTCCAATGACGTTTCCGATAGCGTCTTTTTTTACGCGGAAACCTAACTTTTTCATTTCTTCGACGAGAAAGTCGGAGATGGGTTCTTCTTTTCCTGAGGGGCTGTAAATGCCCAACAAGTTAGTTAGTAGACGCACCGCTTGATCGCGCATTTTCTTCTTCTCCTATAACTGTATCAAGGACAGAAATGGCTTTATCAATTTGCTCTTTCTCGATTACTAAGGGCGGTAGAAAACGCAGAATATTTCTTCCCGCGTCCAAGATGAGCACGCCCCTGTCCATGGCTTTAAGTATTATGTTGAGAACATCGTATCTGAGTTCTACGCCTATCATTAAGCCTAAGCCACGGACTTCTTTCACGATTTTATACTTATTTTGCAGTTCTTCCAGTTTCGCCTTGAAGTATCCGCCCAGAGTCGCCGCTCTTTCTGCAAGTTTTTCCTCTATAAGTACGTCAATCGCGGCGCACGCAGCAGCGCAAACCAGAGGGCTCCCGCTGAAAGTGCTTGAGTGCTCGCCGACCTTTAGAGAAGACATGATGTTCTCTTTGGCTACGGTTATGCCGATGGGTAAGCCGCCTGCAAATGGTTTAGCCAAGCACATTACGTCAGGAGTGACGCCCCAATGTTCGCACGCGAAAAGTTTGCCCGTTCGTCCGAAGCTCGTTTGAACTTCGTCCAAGATTAAGAGGACGTTTTTCTCATCGCAGATTTCTCTGAGGCCTTGAAGGAAACCGTCTGGTGGAATTCGCACTCCACCTTCGCCGCGGATTGGTTCGACGAGAATGGCGGCGGTTTTGTCTGTTATGGCTTCTCGTACCTTTTCGAGATTGTCAGGAGGAACGTGCTTAAACTCTGGAACCAAGGGCTGGAAGGGTTCACGGTACTTTTTGTCCCAAGTCGCAGATAGCGCTCCCATGGTTTTTCCGTGAAAGCCGCCCATCATGGCGATGATTTCAGGCTTGCCCGTGAATTTTCGAGCTAATTTTATGGCGCATTCAACAGCTTCGGCGCCGCTGTTTGAAAGGAAAACCTTGTCTAAGCCCTTCGGCGTTATTTGGACGATTTTCTGTAGAAGTTCAGTTCTTTTGTCGTTGTAGAAGCCAGCGTGGCAAGAAATCAGCTTTTCCGCCTGTTTGTGTACCGCTTCTACTACTTTTGGGTGGGAGTGCCCTAATAACGCTACGCCGTAGCTGCCTGTGCAGTCCACGTATTCTTTGCCGTTTATATCCCAGACGAGCGCGCCTTTGCCTCTTGTTAGCACTACGGGTTTTTTGGAGAAAACGTTCGCCATCAGTTTGTTTTCGATGTCAATTATCTCTTTTTCATTCACGGCTAATCACGGTACCGCACTCATGTTTCAACGCGGAAGAGATGGGCAGTTTCCCAATGCCCGATGTGATTAAGACTTCATTGACGCCCTGATTTAGCGCTTCCAAAGCCGCGTGCACTTTGGTGCTCATGCCCTGCCCGATGCTGGAGAGAACTTCCTTAACTTCGGTAGCATTTATTTTTTGAATTGGCTTGCCTTTTAGGACTAAACCTTCCACATCTGTCAGTAAGACTAAGCGGTCTGCTTTGAGGGCGCCAGCAACGACGGCGGCTGTTCTATCGCCATCCACGTTTAGCGGTTCAAACTCTTCGCTTACCGCTATCGGGGTTACAATGGGCACGTAGCCTCTATCAAGAAGAAACTGAAGTAAATTCGCGTTTACCTCGATTATCTTTCCTGTGTAGCCGCCGTCAATCACCTTTTTTCTTCCTCTTTCGTCAACCGCTATTAGTCTCTTTTTTCGCTCCGCCTTCAAGAGCATGCCGTCCAAGCCCGTCAATCCCACAGCGGGTATGCCTTGGCTTTGCAGCGCCAAGACTATTTGTTTGTTGATTTTCCCTGCCATGACCATAGTGAAAACTTCTATAGTTTCCTTGTCGGTGTAGCGGCTTCTGAAGCCTTGAGGCGAAACGATGAATTTCTGTTCCTTGCCTAGCTTAGCGGCGATTTCGGTGACTTCGGCTCCTCCGCCGTGGACAAAAACAACTTTATTCTCTTTAAGCAGCCCCTTCAGGTCGGAGACAAGCTCTGAAGAAGCGCCCTCTTTGAGTATGCTTCCGCCCATTTTCACTACGAACAGCATAATTGATCACATCGGATGGAACCCAGTGCTTTTAAGGCCTGTGCTCTCGTCTATGTCCATCATTATGTTAAGGCATTGGACGCCTTGACCTGACGCTCCTTTAACAATGTTGTCTATCGCCGAGAAAAGTATGAGTCTACTTGCGTGGGGGTCCAGCTCGAAGCCTATGTCACAGAAGTTGGTTCCAATGGTAACCTTTGGGTCTGGAAGTTGATACGGCCCCTTCTGATACTTAACGAAACGTATGAAGGGTTCGCCTTCGTACTGCGAACGGAGCGTCTTCCAGATGTCCTTGTTCGTTAACGGGTTTTTGGGGAAAACGTGAATGGTTGAGAGTATGCCTCTGACCATGTTGACTGCATGCGGAGTGAACGAAACTGTCACTGGCTCACTTGTTAGGTTGTTGAGTTCCTGTTCTATTTCCGCGAGATGTCTGTGCCCTGCCACCTTGTAGGGTCTCACTCCGCCAAACCGTTCAGGATGATGCGAAGCAATGGTCGGTTTACTGCCTGCCCCCGAAGAACCGATTTTTACATCCACAACTATCCTATTCTTTTCGACAAGATCTGCCTTTATCACTGGAGCTAAGGGGAGAATTGCGGCTGTTGCCATACAACCGGGACAGGCCACTAAACTAGCGCCTTTTATCTCTTGCCGATGGAGTTCGGGCAAGCCGTACGCTGCTTCTTTTAGTAGTTGCGGGTTGGCGTGTTTCCAACCGTACCATTTGTCGTAATCATCGGGGTTTTTGAGGCGGAAGTCTGCGCTCATGTCAATGACTTTTAACCCAGCGTCTAGGAGTTTGGGAACGAGGTTTACTGACCCTCCGTGGGGGGTTGCGGTGAATACGAGGTCGCAGTTTTTTTGAAGTTCGGTGGTGTCTTGGGGAACAAATTTCAACTGTGTGAGTCCGCGGAGGTTTGGGTGTACGTTGAAAACGTATTCGCCTACGCTCCGGCGAGAAGTAACCATAGTGACTTCTGCATGCGGATGGAGCAGCAATAAGCGCAGGAGTTCTCCGCCGACGTAGCCTGTACCGCCGATTATTCCTATTCTCAACTTTTTTTCACCTCATTATTATAAGTATCAAATTAGGCTTTGGGCGCCTTTTAGGAGGGGAACTGCCACGTTAATCCCGGCAATTAGCCGTGTGTGTTCCCAGAATTCAGGGCAGGAATTCGCTTCGTGGAAGACTATGTGCTGCTTGTTTTTTTCTATACTCTTTTCGATTATACTTTTGACTTTTTTGTAGGACTCTGTGTTCATGTAGTTCTGGAATGCAGCTTCTAGTTTGCTGTTCCAGCTGGGAAAATCTCGCAGTCGGGATTCGTCTGCCTTGACTTTTTTTACGTTTTCAAACGCCACAGTTGCCTTTTCGAGTTCCAATTTAAGGTCAGCATCATCCACGATTTTGTTTTCGCCAACGTTAACCATTGCGTCCAAAGCCAACATCCACGCCTTCTGCTCTTTGCCGAGGGCTCTGCCGCATTTCACTGCCAACTCCTTAACATGTAATGGAAGTTTGGCGTCAAAGACCAGGTTGCCCAGATAGGTGTTTGTTCTGAAGTCTTTTAAGCCTCCCCTTGCCAAAGCCACGGGGTGGCAAACAGGTGCTTTTCCTTTTTCTTTGTATATTATTATTCGTAAATCGTAAAACCACTTTTGTACAAGTTCTTGAGCAACAACGCCTACGGGATTTATTATTGACGGTTTTGTTTCTTGGATGTTAGCGACGAGTTCTTCGCGGTTCTTGGAGAGCATGGTCCCTTTTCCGTGAGTGCCGGCGTCGGGTTTTATAACGATTCCTTCATTGATGGCTATTTCATCCTGTAACAGGTCTGCGATGTCTTTTTCGTTGCGGATTTCTTTTCCATCTTTTGTAGTGTCATAGGAGTCGCAGGGAACGTAAACTGTTTTCGGAATGGGAATTCCCTCCGCCCAAAAGTGCAGCAAGGTTCTAAGCTTGCTGTAGCATATGAATTCTATTGAAGAGGCGTTTATGGTTTTTTTGCCGAGCATTTCCATGAGATATGAAGCTTGGAGTCTTCGGTTTTTGCTCTGTGCTCTGTTTAGCACCACAGCGGTGTCTTTGATTGTGTTGGAGTAGTCTTTGCCTTTAGTTTTGGCTGTGAATTGGTTTTTGTGGATGGAGAGCGCGATTTTGCGGAATGGAATATAAATCAAGTTTATTCCTAGTTCTTCTGCGGTGAGTTTTATGCCTATTTCGTCCGTTTCTGATCGTTCATAAAGAAGTGCTATGCTCATTGTTTCTCTGCATCCCGTAGAAAATATATGGTTTAAAAAATTTTGGTAGCGTTTCCATTCTTTTGGTTAGTAGAATGCTGTTTGGTGAATACTGCTATTCGCCCCAGTCTTCTCCTTCTATGGTTAATTCTTGAAGGTCGACGCATCCGCCTTTTATTTGTTTCACTTCGAGTTCGAGTCCGCAGACAGGGCAGCTTAGGATTTCTCCCTTCTCAATGTCTACTGGCACTTCGAGTTCGGCTTCGCAGTCGGGGCATTTAGTTTTGTTCGTTACCTTCACCTCTTGTGGTTTTAGTTTTGCAACTTGCTTTATCATTTGCTACCACGTTTTTTTGGTTGGAAATGTCTCTCTCATTAAGACGTCTTTCTTTTAAACATTGCGACTTATTTGTAACATATTAAGCTTTTAATGTTCCATTTGGCACAAAGTTCCATATTTAACCTGTTTTAGAATTTTCCGAAAACAGCACTGCAAGGCACGAACCACAACGAAATCCGCATTAACCATCTACAGCAAATTACAGAAATCGTTAAATTTTTCCGCCGCCAAGAACAAGCAGGGAACAGATATGGACGACAAGGACAAGCAGATAATTAAGATACTAAAGGATGAGGGGCGAACTGGCTACGGCGCCATTGGCAAGAAAGTCGGTTTGTCCGAAGGCGCTGTCAGAAAAAGAATTAAGGCGCTTGCTGATGCTGGGGTGATAAGAAAGTTCACGGTTAAAATCGGCGTGGCTGAAGGCGCTGAGGCTATTACTTTGCTTGCGACTAATCCTGCTTTTCCAACTCAGGAAGTCTCTAAGCGAATAAGGGAGATTCCGAATGTGGAAACCGTCTACGAAGTCACGGGTGAATATGACATTGTGGCGGTGATCAGCGGAATGAACGTGGTTGAAGTCAACGAGTGCGTAGAGAAGATCCGCAGAGTAGAAGGCATAATGAAAACCAACACCATGATTGTTCTGCGCAGCTGGTAAGCCAAAAGCAACAAGTCTTTATCTATAGTCGAAGCTGAACTCCTAGTTCAATGTATATATAAGGGAGGGGGTAGTATCGCAGAGACCAGTTCAGAATTGCCTCCTCACAATTTGAATAATGAAAAAAGCATCGTGGTTGTGGTTGCAAAAATGTGTTGAAACTCGGTTTTAGTGTATGTAGGTTAGGTTTTTGTTCTGGTTTTCTCTGATTTCCTTCATTGATTCATACTGTGCTTCCACAAGGATCTTCAACGCGTCAATGTTTTTCTTTATGTCTTCTAGCTCCATTTTTTTCTGCAGGACTCCCGATTGTACAAGCTGATTATTGATGTTGCTGACTGTTATCTCTAGTACTTTTACTTTGAAAGCAAATATTTGAAGCGTATAAAGCAAGCTCAATTGAGAAGACAGCCTTTCTAAACGGTCTAATTCAAGCGTTTTTCCTATGAACGCTCTGATTTTTTGTTCTTCTGAAGCTTCTTTCGATTGAAGTATCTTCTCATAGGCGGTTGTTTGCTTTGCCGCTTTTTCTTTGCTTTCGTCAAGAGCTTTCTGAATCCTCTTCGCGGTTTTGTCTAGCATCTCTAAGACTTCATCCAAATCTTAAGCCCTCTTATTTGCTCCCTAAATGATGCCAAAGGTATTTTTCAATTTTTCTCTATCCTCTGTGAAGATTCCCATTAAAGATGGGACTCCAAACATTGGAGTTGCATAACAATTCGCGGTTTCACGGCGATTCCAAAAGCCGCCCAAGTCTTCGCCTGAATACTGCTGTTTCGTCAGCGCGTGCTTAAACAAAAAAGGGCAAAGCAAAGCCCGCCTTTTCCTGAATTTTCGCGGCTCTGGAACTTTAGACGGGGTTATGTGGGAGAGCGTAGTGCTTTTTCAGTGATTGAACTTACCCTATTTTGAGGGGCGATATAGCTCTTTCATTGCAGGTAGCAGTTCTGGAACATTGAATGCGATGTCAAGATAGGTTAGCATGCCTGCGATTTTGCCGTTTCTTGTTACTGGTAAATGCTTGATTTTCCATTCCTTCATTAGTTTAGCTGCTTCTTCAACGGTTGCTGACTCTTCAATTGTCACCAACGGGTTAGTGTATATGGCTCTGGCTATCACTACTTTCGGGTCTAAGCCTTGTTCAACCATGCGCACTATAACGTCTCGCTCGGTTATGATGCCTGTTGGTTTTCCGCTTTGCACAACTATCACGAAGTCAACGTCGCACTTGGACATTGCTGAAACTACTTCTTGAGCGCTTGATTCGTTTTCAAAAACATTAA